>Ga0116161_1000816_pt1 | contig 34072 bp, 24 predicted proteins | sample AD_JPNAS3_MetaG_FD_89877 | JGI IMG/M metagenome (GOLD analysis project Ga0116161, IMG submission 89877) | Active sludge microbial communities of municipal wastewater-treating anaerobic digesters from Japan - AD_JPNAS3_MetaG | ecosystem: Engineered > Bioreactor > Anaerobic > Digestate | place... | reverse complement strand
GGAAAGAGCACGAATGACAGAAGGAGCAGGGATGACAAAAGGAGCGGGGAAGAAAACAGGAGAGGGAGTGACAAAAGGAGCAGGGATGACGGAAGGAGCGGGGATGACGGAAGGAGCGGGGATGTCGGGGAATGCGGAAATGACGGCGCATAAACACGAGGGCAGACCGCTAAAAATCAAAAAAACTATGCATTGCTTAGTCTGTCCCTAGATTTACAGGCGGCTTGATTCGCGTTCTCCAGCCATATTACTATCTCCAGGGTTACTGAAATCCTGGTAAGATTTTATATGGCTTGACGTATCTGCTTCCGGTAACATTATAGAGGGCTTGATTCGATATCTTGCGAAAAACACAGTGCGTAGGTTATGATAAAGGGTGTGATATAAGAACTGGTATACTAGAGACGATAGCAGTTTCAATCATGGAGAGGTATGCACATGCGACCCTATTTGGGCACAGGCGAGCGGGTATTTATCACTATTGGCAAATACCAGAGAAGAAATGCCCGAATTAAGGAAGTGCAGCGGGACGGCTCCGTGTTGTTAAGCTTCAGTACACCTACGGCGCTGCAGGCAGGTACGGCTGTCGTGATGGAACTGGTAGCCGACAGCCATGTGCTCTCTTATTACATGCGTCTGATCTCTTTTCAACCGCCCAACCAGCCTGTTATCCGGCTGCATCGTTTTCCGGTCAGCAATCAGAACCGCAAGCGCACCAGCTGGCGCGTTCCTTTTTCCCTGCAGACAGGAATACGTACCCAAAAAACACCTCATTTCCTCGGCGCCCAGTTTTGCGACCTCAGTGTTTCGGGGGCACGGCTGATCTCAGAAGTTCATTTTCCCACCGGGGCCAAAGTGGAAATCCGTCTGCCTATACCGGAAGCAAAAGAAGCCATTGTGGGAGCGACCATTCGCCGGTCATCATCAACTCCTGTCGGGCAAAACCCGTTTGGACAGGAACTGTATGAGATGGGGCTTGTTTTTGAGAAACTGCCGTCAAAAACCTACTCCGATCTTGTTCACTACATGTGGAAGTCCGTAAGAAAACATTACGGCGAACAGTTGCGCCAAACCTATATGGCAAACTCCCGATCCGCCCGAAGCCAGTCTATCGATTTTGTCGATTTCGAAATTCCGATCCCGGGCAAAGAAGAATTCTGGAAGCCCCGGTTCTAGGAAGGGCTCTTTCTCATTCAACCTAAGGGGAACTGCATATGGATCCGCTTCATCTGGTACTGATTGTATGCCTCCTGCTCAGCCTTGTCGCCTTTTTAGTCCTGTTGCTCAGAAAAACCGGTGCGGCCCTCCCCGACGACACTCGGGAGGAACTGATTATTCTTCGCGAGCAGCTCCGGGCAGCCACTGAAAAAGAACAACAGATGAGCGCTGATCTCGGTGGATATAAAAGTCAGATGGAAACGGCACGCGCCGAATATGCAGCCATGCAGGCGCGCTGTGCGTCGGCAGAAACGCTCATTGCGGAATTAAAAGACACCGTGGCTGCGTTCCGCAGGGACACCGAGCAGCTTCGTACTGAAAACAGCATGCTCCACAAGCAGGTTGCCGAGCTAAAAACAGGCATAGAAGCAGAGCGCAAAGCAAGCGAAGAAAAGTTTGCTTTGTTGAAGGAAGCGGAAACGAAACTCTCTGATGCTTTCAAGTCTTTGTCGGCAGAAGCCCTTCGAAGAAACAACGCTTCCTTTTTGGATCTTGCCAAAGAAAATCTGGAAAAATTCCAGGCCACAGCCAAGGGCGATCTGGATTCCCGACAAAAAGCCATACATGAGCTGGTGAAACCGCTGCGCGAGTCTCTGGAAACGGTAAATAAGCGTATTGCGGAAGTGGAACAGGTACGAACAAGTGCCTACGCCTCTCTGACCGAGCAGGTGAAATCGCTTGCCATGACCCATGAAAAACTACGCTCTGAAACCAATAATCTGGTGTCGGCATTGCGCAGACCGGCAACACGGGGACGCTGGGGCGAATTGCACCTGCAGCGTGTGGTCGAAATGGCGGGCATGCAGAAATACTGTGATTTTACAGAGCAGATGTCTGTGAATGTGGAAGGAGGGCGGCTGCGCCCCGACATGGTGATTCATCTGCCGAGCAACAAAAATATCGTGGTAGATTCAAAAGTGTCGCTCGACGGCTATCTGAACGCCCTGGAAGCACAGAATGAGGAAGATAAGAAAAGATATTTAGAATCCCATGCCCGGCAGATACGCAACCATATCGACCAGCTCAGCACCAAGGAATACTGGAAACAATTTGAGCCCACGCCGGAATTTGTCGTTCTCTTCCTGCCTGCCGAGTCTTTTTTCAGTGCGGCACTGGAACATGATCCGCAGCTGCTGGACGACGGCTTCCGCCAGCAGGTTATCATCGCAACGCCCACTACCCTCATTGCACTGCTGAAGGCGGTTGCCTACGGCTGGCGCCAGGAAGATCTCGCCGCCAACGCAAAAAAGATCAGCGATCTGGGCAATGAACTCTACGAACGGATTGCCGTGCTGGCGGAGCATTTTGAAAAACTGCATAGAGGACTGACAAACGCCACCGATGCTTATAACGGCGCGATCAGAAGTCTGGAAAGCCGTGTGCTGGTACAAGCACGTAAATTTAAAGAGCTTGGTATCGCTTCCACCCGTGAGATCAAAGAAGGGAAGCAGGTAGAGTCCAGCCTGCATCGACAGCAGGCGCCAGAGCTGCTTCCTGTCCCGGCTGAAGAAGAAACTCCGGATGCCGAAACGGGATCGGCACCCGGAGAAGAACTTCGGGATTAAATATCCTTTTTACATCCAGGAACCGGCAGACGGGGTTAGAGGTTTTCAGCGGCAGGCATAGACTCCAGCGTATGGTGGAGCCTGTTCAGCACGTCCATGGTCACTTTATGAATGCCCGGAGCCACTTCCGGATTGCCTGTATACATCTCGCCATAGGGTGCCTTGTCCCGTCCGTATGTATAAGGCGGTTTCTGATCCCACTGCGATTTCGGTACGATATAGCCGATCTCATCGTTGGCAAGATTGAAATTCATCTTGAGCGCTCCTTTCATGGCAGCAAAGAAAGGCGGCACTTCAACCGGCTCAATCTTAAAGTCCGCCCCTTCCGGATTTTCAACGCCGCCGAATACAATTTCAGGGTAAATTTCACCGGGCGTGGTGACAATTTCTATCTCGCCGATACGGAGCGCATTGATCTCGCTTTTCGCCTGGCCATTAAAAATCCCGGGATGAACAATACCGAGATACAAAGCGGCTTTAAAGGGCCAGCCCATGGTTAAAAAGAAGGTTTTTGCACTTACTGCCACCTGACTTTCTGTCATGGTGCGTGCTTCTTCGCTGCGCAGTGCCTGTGCTGCAATAATTGCCAGATTCTCACCCTGCGCCTGGGCTTTCTCTATGCTGCTGTCCTTCCAGGCGTTGCCGTAACGGTCTTTAATCTCAATGCTCAGCTGAGTCATCAGACCGCCAACCGGTCCTGTAAAAAACACACACTTCCCGCCGAAGCCCTCGAAGGCATCCGGACCTTCCAGTCCTTTTTCCATCGCTTCGCGAAAATAATGAACAAAGTCGGAACTGATATACAGATTTTCGCTGCCCATCGCTTCAGGATGCATCCCCCAGGAAGTGAGCACTGCAATGGTATTTTCTGTGCCTTTTTCTTTAAACCACGCCAGCGGCAGCTGATGATCCATTACCTTCGGCTCGCGGCTGTCCCGGATAAAATTTTCTTCAGGAACGTAACCAGCGGCAATGACCGTATCGGCAGGCTTCAGATTTGCAACCGCTTCAAGTACAGCATCCCGGGTCTTTTCCTGAAGCATCCGCATATACCCTTCATCAAAGAGCGAACGCCAGAGCAGGCTGTAACTCCAGATCCCCATGGTATCAGGTGCTTCATGGGAATGGGTCGCCGAAAATGCGACATGATCAATATCAGGATTGGCCTCATGAATCATTTTGCGTATGGTGATATAACGCTCATTGGTAATACCAATGCTGTCAATACTGACGATCGCAATGGTAACACCGTTGTTTCGAAAAGCCAGCGCCCGGGACCAGACCGGATCATTCACGCCCATGGCAGGACGGGACATATCAAAACCGGCGATCCAGGCAAAATCAAGTTTCCCGTTGCCGTTTCGATCATTCCACTCATCAACACCTTTTTCAAATTTACCGTTGCCGTTCACATCAACCCAGGTGTCCTTGTCATCCATTGACGGGGTAATGTCACGGACAGCGACCCCCACTTCAAGATCCCCGATCTGTTTCCAGCCGTCACTTTCGGGCAACACAAAATCAATGGCATATTCCCGATGCTCGCCCCGCATTTTGAAGCGGACATATCCGAAAATAACACAAAAAAGAAGGAGCAGTACAATAAAAATACCGGACAGTAGTTTATGTCGTTTCATAAATTGCAGCATTAGTAATCTCCCGGTGTTGCATTAACGGCGACAAGTCAGGCTCTGAAATACACTCAGAACCGCGGTGTGCGATGTGGAATGGAAAAATAGCGGATAAGATAACAAACCACAGTGCTATTATACTCAGGGGAAAGTGCGACAAATCAAGCACTTCCGGCATTTTTACTCCGGCTTTCCCAGACAGAAAGCGCTATCTCGGAGAGCCGTGCCCCGACAGTTTCCGGCTGATGATCTTTGAGTATCTGTTCGCGGGCACGACGCCCCATTTCGGTTCGGAGCGAAGCATTGCCCAGAAGTTGTATCAAAGCGGACGCATAAGCCTGAACATCATTATCAGGGGTAATTAATCCTGTCTTTTCATGAACCAGAGGATAGGCGGCACTTTCACAGGCAACGACCGCTTTTGCGGCAGCCATGGCATTGAGCATTTTAATGGGATAGCCCGACCAGGACACACGGGGTGCGGCGAAGACTCCGTCCTGCGATAAAAAAGGACTGAGTTCCTCAAGGGAAGCAGCGCGTATCACTTCCGCATCAAGATGAGCCGCAGAAGAAGCGGTTGCGATCATCAGCCGGGCATCGGGATATTTTTTGCGCACCCGGCCCATCGCTTTAAAAAGCAGAGAAAGGTTCTGGTAACTGTCCAGATTTCCGGCGTAGAGCACAGGAGGCAGTTCAGACCCTGCCGGCATCGGCTCAAAAGGCGATGCATCAATGGGCGGCGGCACAACAAAGACCCGCTCCTGCTCGCACCCCCGCGCCACAAGATAGCCCGCCAACCGCTTATGGGGCGCAATGACAGCATCGGCAAGACGCGGGATAGTACGATCCAGAAAACGCCCTATCTCACGGGTGACATCGCCATGAGAAAAAAAGTAGGGCAATTCATCGTACATGGCATTATGCGCAAAGTAAAGGAGGGGCCGTTTGCGTACGAGCAATGCGGCAAGCAGCGCTTCATAGTTATGTGCGCAGACGACCTGTATTTTGTGCTTGCGGACTACCTGACGCAGTTTAAGAGCTAGTGTGGCGTCCTGAAATGGCTTTGCGAGAGAAGGACCTGCCTCGGTTTTGGTGGCAAAGGGGACTCGCACCGCCCGGTGAATGGGCACATCAGGAGGATCTTCACCCACCCCATAGCCGTATACAACCAGATGCACCTCATGCCCCTGCCGGCGCAGGCAATCTGCAGTGTAGTGCATAAACACCTGACTGCCCTGCGGTGCAGGAAAAGGGCATGCCCCGACCATGGCGATACGCAGCTTCATTCGAAATATCCCAGCGCTTTCATCCGTTTTTCCAAAAGAGATTCTTCCTCTTCAGTGTACTTTTTTTCAGACGCCTTGATCCAGTCTGCAGGACACACTGTCTCTTCCTGTACCTGGCTTTCCAGAAAAGATTTCCCTTCCATACCCTCGTACGTAATGCCAAGCCAGGAAAGAACAGCAGGCGCAATATCCTCCATGGCGGGATTCTTGCGGGTGAGCGGGCGGCTTGATGCAAGAAAAGCCGGATTCCGGTGCACTCCGGCACATCCCTGCTCTTTTCCGCCTTTATACGCCTCAGGCTGCAGTACTTCTACAGCCGCGCCGCCCCGTTTGCGGATGACAGAAGCGCGGTATCCGGTCGACCAGTCCAGTTCCAGAAAAATATCCGCTGCCCGGTCGGCAAATGCACCTTTATAAACAGTATCCCGGGGCACAGCGCGTGCCACGCCCGGGAGCTTTTCCAGAAGGGCACACAATTCAGACACGGAGGAAGCATACTGTTCCGGCGGAATAATGCCCTTCCCTTCCCTGCCCGCCACATTCAGCCGGATTGCGGGGCAGTAATCGAGCTCATCAGACCACGCCCGGGTTTTATCCCATTGAATGCCGCCTCTGCGTGCACGACTTTCCAGACTTTCAACCAGCCGTTGAAACCGCCGAAAAAGAGTACCCCGCAGACGCATGGGAACCCAGCGCAGCGCTGCCTTTTTCAATATGCCCTGCGACGCTTTTTTATAAGACAGCCAGCCGCAAGCCTCCAGATAATTATTAATGTGGAGAGCTTGTACACCTGCTCCGCCAAATCCATGGTCAGATACAACAAGCACAAGTCCCGGATCATCGAAGGCATCAATGAAACGACCGACTGCTTCATCCAGACGTCTGTAGATTCTCAGAATGGGAGAATCAGGTGCCGTGATCTCCGGATCATGGCGGGGTGATGCAGTATCTTCCAGTTGCCAGAAATGGTGCGACACCGTATCCGCCTCATTGAGAACAATCATAAACAGATCCCAGGCTTCCTGCTGCAAAAGACGGCACCCGATTTCTTCCTGGACAGCAATTTTCTTTTCCAGAAGAGCCAGCGCCTCTTCATACCATCGGGAAGAAATGCGGTGCTCCTGAAAAAGAGAAAAGGGCCATTGTGAAACCTGTGAAAATAATTCAGGCGGGTAAACATACGAAGGATCCAGGCGATCCGCCACCGGAGAATCAAAGCCGGACAGCATAATGCCGTTTACCGCTTCAGGAGGATAAGTTGCGGGCACGCCGAGAATACAAACACGCTTTCCCAGTGAAGACAGGATATTCCAGAGCGCGGGCACCTGCCTGTCGGTACTGTTTAAAAACCGTATGCCGTAATTGCCGGGGAGGGAAATTGTAAAATCAGTTATGCCGTGGCGCCCCGGATTCACGCCGGTAACACAGGTAGTCCAGGCAGGGTACGTTACGGGAGGCGTTACACCGCGAAGGGCGCCCAGATATCCTTGTTCCTGAAGCATCGCCAGATGCGGAAGATGCCCCTGTTCAATCCATTGAGCGGTGAGATCCGGGGAGAACCCATCCAGCCCAATGAGTAAAACGCGGGGACGGTCGCTCATGGCGCGCAACCCTTCTTTCAGTTCAGCGGAAGAAGACACCCCGCAGCAACCGGTTTGCGGGTAAAATTGACCTGTACCAACACTGTTTGGCGGCGGTGTGCTAAAGCGCAGCCACCAGAATACCGGCAAGAGTGAGGAGAATCATAAAAAGGCTGCTCAAAAACGCCTGCCCTGGAAAAACGGCACTTTCGAAAAAAGCCTGTATTTTTATATTGTTGGGAAGCACTTCAAGCAGGTCGCTGAAACGGAACATGCTCCCCTTGCCCACCGTCAGCCAGAGCTTCATTTCAGGCATTGCCCCGCTCTCTTCTATGGGCGAATAAGCGACAATATAATAGGTGCCCGACGCTGGCGGAACAAAACGCATTTCTTCAAAACGCCAGCTGAGCACACCTGTATAGGTGTCGCGATATTGTTCACTGTCAAGCAGGCGGGTAGACAAAACAAGTCCGCCCATGGATTCGGGCACCGTGAAAGGCACCTCTTCCGCCAGTTTCGGAAGATGCGGGGACAGAACTGCAACAGAAGGGCGCGCCTGACGATAGCGATCGAGCATAGGCACACCCATCCTGAGGGAGATTGCCTCTCCGGCTTCAGCTTCGACCTTCAGCCACAAGGCGGGGCTTTTCAGGCGGGCATGATGATAGGCAATAGATGCCCTGTTCGCATCGGGTATGGTCAGTGCTGACTGCATGGTTCTGCCGCCGCTATTCACCGTCACGACCTTATAATGCCAGGGCGCTTCGGCAAAGGCTGCCGTTCCCGCTATTATAAAAAAGCAGAGCTGCAGGGCAGCCAGGCGGATAAAGCCTCTGTTCATAATCGTTTTCCTGTGCTTATTGATGGCAAAGCCGGAAAAAACCGGCAAATACACAAATGTTCTCCTGTTGAAAGCATACCCCATCCAGAAGCCCTATGACAATATCCCTTGCCTGTTCCGGCTTCTCAGACTGGCATATCGTTCCCGGTCAGGAGAGGAAAAAAGCGCCTGCACCGTCGGCGGGAGCGGATATATATACTTCTCCTGTACGGCCCGTTTCTTTTTTGTAGCCCTCCAGCAGCTGCGCAGAAAAGGACTCCGCCGCATTTTTTGCAACCAGATTAATGGTGCAGCCACCAAAACCGGCACCTGTCATCCGGGCTCCATAGCACCCCGGAAGGCTCCGTGCGATGGCAGTCAGGACATCAAGTTCCGGGCTGGTGACTTCGTAGTCCTCCTTCAAACTGATATCCGACGCTGTCATCAAGGTGCCCAGCTGTTCCAAACCACCCGATTCCATGGCGGCCTTTGCGTCCAGAGTGCGTGCATTATCTGTAATGACATGACGGGCGCGTCTGAAGTGCAGCGGATCCATAGCATGGCGCACGCCTTCCAAATCCGCCAGCGTGTAGTCTCTCAGCTTATTTCCCTTATCTTTTGCGTGCTTCAGTGCTTCCACGGCAGCGGTACATTCTGAAACCCGCTCGTTGTATTTGGAGGCGGTCAGCCCGCGTGGGCACGCCGTGTTTGCTATAACAAACAAAGCATCTTTGAACGCAACAGGCACCAGCGTGTAATCATAACTCCGGCAATCCAGGAAAAGAGCATGCCCCAATCGTCCGCATCGGGAAATAAACTGATCCATGATGCCCGTGCTCAACCCTAAGAAATCATTCTCAACACGCTGACCGAGCCGCGCGGCATCCGGACCCTGCATCTGAAAACCGCCCGCCTTTTCGAAAAAAGCAAGCACTGCCATTTCCAGCGCGGCGGAACTGCTCAGCCCGCATCCCACCGGCACATCACCCACGATCAGCAAATCCGCACCGCTGACAGGGTAGCCCAACTTTTGCAATTCAGCAATCACTCCGGAAACATAATCCGTCCACGGCTCCTGCGCACTCCGTGCCGGTACATCGGCGCGCAACCGGGCAGAACGGCCCAGCGTCTCCGCACGCATGTTCAGCACTTGATCCTGGCGCGGCACACCGAGGATAAGCGTATCATGTTCAATTGCCATGGGAAGCACGAATCCGTCGTTGTAATCCGTATGTTCACCAATAATATTTACCCTGCCGGGTGCCCGGGCGGCAATGGTCGGAGTGCTGTCAAAGCAGCGTTTATAAGCCTGCAACGCATCGTCAATGTGAATGCTCATGATCCGATCTCCTTCGGTTCTGTTCCTGTATTCTTTTCAGCTTTTTCCTGCTTTTTGATTTGCTGCCAAGCCTGCATGGCTTCTTCGGGTGTCCGTGCCCGGTCTTTGCGGAAAACATGCTCGTGCCTTCGCATCATTTTCATGTGAGCGCGCTGCAACGCACCTTTAAGAGAAAACCGTGCTTCCGCCTCGGCTGCAGCCACGCAGGAAAGCAGTGTGAAGAGGCAGTCTCCGAACTCCTCCTCTGCATGGCTGTTATCTCCTGATGCCAGCGCCTCAGTAAGTTCTTCGCCCTCTTCCACAGAAAATCGGGCGAAATCTCCGGCATTATGCTCACGATCCCAGGGGCAGCCCTCCGGCGAACGCAGGAAGCGCGTCAAATTGATAAGTGCGGAAAACCACTCCGCTTCTGTTTCCGGATCTTTGTTCATGCCCGGGAAAAAAGGGGACTCCATAACTGCTCCTTTCTCAGTCTGCAGGCAGATTATGCACCATACGCTCCTCTTTTTTACAGCCGGAAGGTGCGGTCAGGGGGCTGTAATAAGAGATCGCACAGCCTCCAGCCTCTTTTCCCCTATACCCGGTACCCGCAGCAGATCTTCAGGAGAGGTAAATGACCCCTTTTCCCGTTCTGCAACAATGGCTGAAGAAAGGACGGCTCCAATACCGGGCAGCTGCTGCAGCTCAATGGCACTTGCCGTATTGATGTTGATCTTTTCACCTGCCGAAGCATTTCCCGATTTTTGTGCTGCGGCGGGAGGATGCTGTACAGTGCTGTTTTCTTTTGTTGAAGCATTACCTGTTCTCCCGAGGGGCTTCCGAAGGTAAGCATCCGGGTTTAATCTATGATCGGTTTCCGGACGGCGAACCGCCGCACTGCGGGCATCCCCTTCCCAGTAGCTTTGGAAAGGCACTGTTAGCGTAGCGCCGTCAATAAGCTGTGCTGTCGGGAGCAGCCCGGACAAGTCGGCAGTTTCCGCAGCACCACCCGCCGCTTCGATTAAGTCCGTTATACGATCTCCCGCCCGCATTCTGTAAAACCCGGGTCGGCAGACTGCGCCCATGGCTGCCACACCTATCATTCCGGCATCCTTTGCGTTGGCTGCAACCGCCGGAAGCACTTCTTCTCTTTCAGGTACCGCCGTGGCTGTCCCTTCTGTACGTGGGGCAGGAGGCGTCCCTGCAACCGTCCGCTGCGAAGCATCCCTCGCAGCAGCAGGGCCGGGAACTGATCCGGGCACTGGAAGCCGCACCTCCGTCCTGTCCGGCGTGGGCGGGACAATACGACGGTATGCCGTTTCCGGTGTTCCTCCGGCGGAAGGTTCTTTGTCTGTCCGATAAAGCCACAGGGTTCCGATACCGAGAAGCACAGCCCCCATTACGCCGAGCAGCAGTATCTGTTCTTTGATTGTAAGAAATCTGTTTGGGACAAACATGCGACTCCTCCCGGGTTGGCATGCATTCACTGTACCGTTCGAAAAAGGTTCTTCATTATGCATGACAGTAAAGAAAAAAGGCAACAGCCGACTGTGTATTTTCAGCCACGTGAGCGCATAAGAAAAGTACAGCCGAAGCAGGCGGCAACGGCGTTTTAAAAAGAAGCGGCATACGAAAAAAAGAAAATTAAAAATCTCGCCAGACCCACTGAAGGTACTATATATTAGAGTAGCGCCTGGAAGGCAAAGTAAATACTTGACAAAAGATGTCAAACTAAGTATTATTTTGGTATTAAAATGAGGATTGTTTATCCGAAAATCAGTGCGGGTCTGCTTGTGCAACTATTGCTCAGGAAAGGTTTTTGTCATGCCGACAGTATTTAGGCTCACGGCGTTGGGTGTACTTTTCAGCACATTGGTGCTTTTCAGCGGCTGTTTTGACCAGCAACCGACTGATAAGGCGCCTTCTCCCGACTTTGAAGTATCCCCTCAGGAAGGCTGGGCTCCTCTGATTGTGGAGTTCAAGGATGCTTCCCATCAGGGCGACTCAAAAATCCATGCCTGGCTATGGAATTTCGGCGACGGAATCACGGCATCCGGGCCTGCGGCAAAACATACATATACCCGTCCCGGCGCATATGATGTGACCCTGACTGTGACAAGCAGCAAAGGTAATTTTTCCAAAACTAAAGTTGCGGCGGTGACGATCAAAGCACCCGGCACTTTTGGAAAAGCAGACCCCCGCACCGGCTTGCTGACAGCTGACGGTGCTGTTCTAAAAATCAGCGAGCCTTTCCGTGCAAAGGCCCAGTTCAGCATTAAAAAAGGTACTGTACCCGCCGGATTAATGATTCCGGACGATGTAACTGTCCTGTCTGACGTATTCACAATCATGCACAACCAGACCTCTGATGATTTCTATGCGTTGGATTTTGAATCGAAGAGGGCACCGGAGCCCGCCAATATTGCACTGCCTCTGCTTAGCAATCTCGATGCCCCTGTCACCGATGACTCCCATTTGTACATACTGGCGTTCATGGAAGACGGCAGAGTCATTCCGATGCCGGGACACCTTGCCAGAAATCTTTTTACCGCAGCAGTACTGCGCATCCCGCAGAGAGCGCGCTATGTGGTTGTCCGGCGTGAAGATGCTGCGATCTTTGAATCCAAAGCGGCATGCCCCGCCAAGGCGCTCGCCGCAGAGGACAAAGAAGGTTGGGGCAATGTCTGGCGCATCCACAGCAGCGCCGGTGTAGGGCAAATGCTCGTCTCCCTGTACAATGGCTCCACTGCCGATGAAAGTTCTTTTCTTAAGCGCACCTGGTCACAAACAGCCGTAACCGGCGCCCACGACAGATTAGCCGAGGCGGTGCAGGCAATCTATGACACGCTGAAAACTCAGGATCTGCGCCCGCCTATCCTGATCTCGGAAGATCTGAAGTATGACCTGCTCTTTTTTGATACCCTGCCCTCTTATAATGTAGCTTTGAGCCGCGCCAATCAGGTGCCTTTTTACGAAACTTTCTTCGGTCATCTGGTATTAAATCCGACTCTTCTGATTGATCTTTCCCGGCGTAATGCGCGCATGTTCCACTGCGACCCGCCGGAGCAAATCGAATTCCCCCTGTCCGGGGAAGAAGAAGCACAGTGGTATGGCTGCGATTTCGACCGGGCTTTTGATCCTGACTCTGCCTTTGGCGAAGCCCTCCTCTACACGCTTTATCCGGGCTATCAGCTGCCCGTTATTGCAACAGCCGGCGACACCGCTCTCAATCTTCCGGTTCCGGCAACCGATTCAGAGGAAGATCTCCCGCTGCCGGTGAACTTTGTTGACGGGCTTCTGGACAGCTATGCCCTGTACTATGGACAGTCCATACAGACCTGGCCCGCCCGCGCTTTCGGTGTAAATGAACGACCTGTTTATTCGCTTCCGCTTTTCTTCCCCTACAGCGGCGATGTGGCAGGCTACAGCCCTGCCAGCCACGAATTCCTTGCCTGGCTGAAAAAGAGCGGTGCCGTGGAAGATCCTATGGAAGTGCTTCCGTGGACACTGGAGGCTCTAAAACCCATTATCAGCATAATGTCCGCACATCTCGCCCGACCGCTTAATTTTAACGAGGCCCGTGCTGCGCTGGCTCTCGCTTTTGACGAGGCGCTGCTTGAACTGGATGATACAGAAGAGGATCTCGGGCTGCCCGAATTTTACTGGGCATATATCAAAGACAACCTTTTTGCGAACAGCGACAATGCAGTTTTGCGGCCCAGCGACCAGAACAGGTCTTTGTGGTCTTTGAACCTTGACAAACTGGACGCGTCCGGGCTGCTTGATTTTACTCCGGGCGGCCCCGTTGAAAACCTGGATTTCCAGCCGGAAAACTATCCGGTACTCGCCGATATAGCGCCCTTGAGCAGCCGTGCCGTAGTGCTGCACTTCAGCAGATTGACGACGGATGTTCTGCTGGATTTCAGCGGCAATAAATGGAGAGAAGACAAGCGGGGCAACGGTGTCGGCATTGCTGTCTATCTGGACGGCTATCCCGGCATTGACCTTTCGGATGCTCCCGGAGACTATGTCCACTATAGTCTTATTGACAAGGATCAAGACGGAAAAACGGACATCGTTCGTTTCTCCGACTTTACCGCCGACCAGGAATATCTCCTGGACAAAGTGACCATCCTGATCTCGAATCTGAATCCGCAACTGTCCAACTCGGTATCGTTCTCACTGCAAACCCATGCGGATGTGATCACGCCGGAAAGTTCTATTCTTCACCGGTATGTCTATAGCCCGGACCCCGCTTACGGCTATGAACTGACCAGTATATATAACCGGCCAGACTACTCCGCCTACCTGCTGAATATGACTTCCGGCAGCTGGCGTGCCTCCGCTGAGTTGTATGAGACTGAATGGCATCACAAAATGGCCATTGTGGAACCCAGAAATCTCCGGGAGAATACAGCGCTCTTACTCATTGCAGGCGGATCAGCAACATCCGAGATCTCCCTGCAGGAACTCAGCGCCATGGCGGAGTATGCAACAGTCAGCCGGACAGCGGTTGTACTCCTCAAGCAGACACCCTATCAGCCTCTTTATTTTGATGATCAGATCACGGGGCTGAGTGAAGACGGCATTATCGCCTACAGCTTCAATAAATACATGCAGAGCTACAAAACGGGCGCTCCGGATAGCACCTGGCCGGCTCTGCTGCCCATGACCCGTGCCGCTGTCCGTGCCATGGATACCACCCAGACCTTCATGGCAGGCAAGCCCGGCATTTCCCGGAATATCGACCGATTTGTTGTGAGCGGCGCATCCAAGCGCGGCTGGACCACCTGGCTGACAGCGGCGATAGATCCCCGTGTCTGTGCCATTGTTCCCATGGTCATTGATGTATTGAATATGGAGGAGCAGATCAAGCACCACCGCGCCGCCTACTCCACTTATCCGCCCACGAGTGCGCAATATTTTATGCAGGGCGGTTACTCCACAGCGCTCAAGGACTATGTGGCAAATTCTATTTTCACCCGCTTTGATACCACAGAAGGTAAATCTCTGCTGAGCATTGTGGATCCTTTCTACTACAGGGAAGTGCTGCGCATGCCCAAACTGATCCTGAATTCCACAGGCGACCAGTTCTTCCTGCCTGATGGCTCCCAGTTCTATTTTGACGATTTGGAAGGGCTGAATTATCTTGCTTATCTGCCGAACTCCGACCACTCTCTCAATAATTATTTCGGGCTGGAGAATTCCACGGCAAAAACGCTGCTTGCCTTCCATATCGCACAGGTACGCAACAACAATTCCATCACATCGGACAATGTGGAAGTGCCTCACTACACCTGGGAATTCGGGCAAATCGCCAACAAACCACATATTATTTCCCATGCTTCGCAGAAACCCATAAGTGCCCTGCAGTGGACTGCCACTGTTCCGGATCACCGTGACTTTCGCCTGCAGACCAGAGGAACAATCTGGGCCTCTCAGGAACTGGAGGTGGAGGAAATAGAAGCTCCGGAAGAAATGGACGGCAGCATTAGCTGGCGATGCGTGGCTGAAACTGTCCCGCCTGCGCAAGGCTGGACCGGTTTCCTCATTCAGTTAACTTTCGAGGGTCCCGAAGCAAAGACCGAATTTACATTTACCACTCCGGTGCGCATTATTTCTGCAGACAACTGAAAGGTCTGTATGTCTTTCTTTTCAGACTGCATTTAGAAGAATTTTCCGGCGGCAGGCTTCAACGGCTCTGCCGCCATTTTCATTGACACGCTAAAACGAAAGAATACTATGGCTCTGAAAAATGAAAACAAGTCTTTGGAACGGCGGGACTTTTTAAAAATCGGTGCTGCAGCGGGTGCGGCGGCTCTGATACAGAATCGCGCTTCAGCCTCGCAGAACACGTCTGCCTTTGCAGAAGCACCGACCGCACCGCCCATAGACAGAGTGCGTATTGGTTTTGTGGGCGTAGGGGGCATGGGATCAAGCCACCTCCGCAACCTGCTGCATCTGGAGGGCGTGGACATTGTCGCTGTATGCGATATTGTCGAAGAAAAAGTTGTGAAAGCTCAGGATCTCGTTGAAGCTTCGGGCCAGCCCCGACCGACGGGCTATTTCAAGGGCGAACTTGATTTCATGCGCCTCTGTACCGAAGAAGATTTAACGCTTGTCTACACAGCCACACCCTGGGAATGGCATGCGCAAGTCTGCCTCGCCGCCCTGGCTTCCGGCAAACATGCGGTCACTGAAGTGCCTCTTGCCGTAACCCTTGAAGACTGCTGGAGGCTGGTGGAATCTTCTGAAAAACACGGCAAATACTGCATTATGATGGAAAACTGCTGCTACGGCCGCACGGAAATGACCGTGCTGAATATGGTACGCCAGGGCGTTTTAGGCGAAATTATTCACGGAGAATGCGGTTATCTCCATGATATCCGTGATATTTTCCTGCAGATTGCACCCGGGCGGGAGTGGTTTCAAAAGCATGTCCTGACGCGCAACGGCAGTCTGTACACCACGCACGGTATCGGTCCTGTTGCCCAATGCATGAATATCAACCGGGGCGACCAGTTTTCTTATCTTGTATCCATGAGTAGCCCCGCCCTCGGGCTGGAAGCTTATGCCCGTGAAAAACTGCCGGAAGAGGACCCGCGTCGCCATCTGAAATTCGCCTGCGGCGATGTCAATACAACACTCATACAGACCCGGGCGGGCAGAAGCATTTCTGTAGTTTTCAATACCTGCAATCCACGACCATACACGCGCATCAACCTGATACAGGGGCTCAAAGGCATTGTCGAGGGTTACCCTGACCGGGTTTATGTTGAAGGTTCCAGTCCCGAACACACCTGGGAGGACATGGAAGACTATTGGGAACGGTATGAACCCGTTCTCTGGCGCGAACTGGGCAAAGATCTTTCCGGCTTCGGTCACGGCGGTATGGATTATCTGGAAGATTATCGCCTTATAAAGTGTTTACGGGAAGGAAAGCGTCCGGACCTGGATGTATACGATGGCGCATCCTGGAGCTGCATTGCCGATCTTAGTGAGAAGAGTGTGGCACAAAAGAGTGCGCCGATAGAAATTCCGGATTTCACGCGGGGTGCCTGGAAGTCGCGACCTGCCTTGCCTGTCCCCGAAGCATAACCTCCTTTCCTGTATTTTGGGTTTTACTTTTACTGTACACAACAGCAGGAAAGCTATACAGCTTTGCATGCAACACTATCCGGAAAAAGATTCTTTAAAGAGAGCAGGTGTTTTAACTTTCACCTACAAATATGCTATAATTGGGTCTGCTTGTTCTAACAGCGTTCCGCTGCAACTTCTGTAAACGGGGCATACGCAATCGCAGCTTCCCCAACAAACAAGACAAAACGAAATGCCACCCCCTCCTCTTAATCCCGGGAAACATTTCTGTCCGTTGACCGTAGTATTAAGAAGATGTCATCAGCACAAACCGATCTTAAGGAGCAGTATGGTATGAAACCATCTGATATTGGCGCTTTATTGTTCGAGCATGAAAATGTGTCAGAAGTCTATGTGACACGCTTCGAACTGACGGATAAAAAAGAAACGCTTTGCGCCTTCGTTGTTCCGACTGCCAGTGAAGGACTCACTGAAAAAGAACTGCATGAGTACTGCGCCCAGCGCATGCCTGGCAACACGCAGGAAATCCGGATTAAAATCATTGAAGAAATTCCGCGAAATCCTATGGGCACTGTGGAGCGGGACAAACTCAGGATCTATGCGGAGCAGGCGTCGGCAAAAGAAGTTGCCTGACGGCTCTGTCTGCTTGTAGCGCTAGCCTTTGCTGTAATCGTTACTTGGCGCATAATAATAACGGCTGAAATGATCACTTTATCACCCAAGGAGAAACCGATGAAAATCAGAACACTCAGTGTGCTTCTCGCTGGCTCATGTCTTGCCCTTGCATGCAGCACGATTCATGCGCAGGACGTCGCCGAAGGACAATGGATCAACCTTTTTGACGGTGAAAGCCTTTACGGATGGACTCCGGTCGGTGACGGCAACTGGGAGGTGTCTGACGGAGTTCTTTCCTTAACCCAGGGCAACAGCGGCTTTCTTGCAACGCTGGCACAGTTTTCCGATTTTGATCTGTCTGTCACCATGCGGGTCACCGGAATGGGAACAGCCGGCATCGCTTTTCGTGCACCTCTTTCCGGATATGCGCAGGAGCAGGGCGGCGCCGCAGTGAATCTGGTTGCCGGAGAAGATAATGCGGCATTTTCCACGGTGAACATCCGGGCACTGGGCAAAGAAGTGACTGCTCAGGTCAACGATATCGATGTTCCGACAGCGGTTTCCAACACAAAAGGACATATCGCCATTCAGTTTCATAAGTATGACCGCTTCAAAAAAGGTCCGAAACTTGAAATCAAAGAAGTGAAACTTCGCCCCCTTGCCATGACCTCTCTCTTCAATGGAGAGAATCTGGATGGATGGAATATTATTCCCGATCGCAAATCAGTCTTCTCCGTCAATGACGGTGCGCTCAATATCAAAGACGGAAACGGCCAGATTGAAACAACCGGTGTTTATCGGAATTTCGTTCTGCAGCTGGATATCTATTCCAATGGCGACCACTTGAACAGCGGTGTTTTCTTCCGGACGCCTCCGGGAGTTTTCTGGGTCGGCTATGAAGCCCAGATTAGAAATCAGTGGACCCGTGATGACCGAAGCAAACCGGTCGATTTCGGCACAGGCGGTCTTTACGGATTAAAGCCTGCCCGGAAAGTGGTCAGCAATGATCGCGAATGGTTCACCATGACCGTTGCCTGCTGCGATAACCATTACGCCGTGTGGGTGAATGGCTATCAGACCGCTGATTTTACCGACACACGCCCTGTTTCGGAAGATGCCAACGGCAAAAACGGCTATGTCAGCACTGCCGGAACAATCAACCTGCAGGGACATGACCCGACAACTGATCTCTCTTTCAAAAATATTCATATTCAGCCTCTCGACTGACAACGACGCTTTCTGTAATTTTTAGGGCGGATGTGCATAACATCCGCCTTTTTTTATCCCTGCCCGGTAAGGATGCCGCAATTTGATGCAGCCTGTTCCTTGCAAGAGACGCCCTTTTTATGTTTCACTGAAAGCATTGTTCTTCCCGGGTTACAGCATACGAGGATTTGCCATGCGTTCCGTATTTTTCAGTATCTGCTGCTTTTCTCTTTTTACAGCCTGCTTTTCGCTGAGTGCACAGCAATCGGATAACTGGCGCATGCCCTACGAAGGAGCAGACGTTACAGGCGACGACGTACTGGCATTCTGGCGTTTTGACGATACCGACGACAGTGTGCCGGACAGCTCCGGAAAAGGACATCATGGCAAACTGGACGGCGCAGTCCTCAGCAGCGAAGGAAAATTTGGCGGCAGCCTTCAATCATTTCCGGGCTGGCCGGCGGATGACAAGCGGCATGGGGCAGTGATACCCGCCAGCCCGTCCCTTTCCCCCTCCGGCGCCTTCACTCTGGAACTATGGCTGTGCCCCGACGAATTTCCGGAAGGCTATGGAGAGTGCTTTTTAATCGATAAAAAATATGTCGCTCACACAGATTACCAATGGATTCTTGATCAGCCGGACTCAGGCGGCATGCAGCGTATGCGGCTTACCCTCGGATTCGGCGAAACGTCGGAGACCTGGTGGTCACCAGAAAGCATCTCTCTGAAACCGGGCGTGTGGAACCATCTTGCTGTCACCTATGACGGTGCTGGAAAGACAACCTTTCACCTGAACGGGCGGTCATTGGGAAGTCTGACAAAACCGGGACGGGGCAGTATGCAAGCCGGTACCAACCCGCTGGTTCTGGGAGACCGGATAGGCAGTTATCACCATGGCTTTCCGGGCCGCATTGATGAAATACGGCTGACCCGGGGTGTCCGTGAATTTCAGCCCTGCCTGATTACGCCGGCATATGAACGCTCCGTATACAGGCGTTTTGAAGCACCGCCGACGCTGAGCTACCGCATCACCAACATCGGAAAATCGGATCTTCCCGTTGTTAAAATTGAGGCGGGACTTCGGGACAGGGATGCGCTCCTTTCCCGGGAAATTTCACTGGCCGCCGGTGAAACTGCGCTTCTTGATATCCCCTTTGACACGAAGCTTCGACCTGATGCTTATGCAATGCGTATTGCCTACAGCATTACGGAAGGCGCAGAAGTTTTTGAAAACGAACTGTATTTTCCTGTAAAAATCACACCTCGCCAGCCTTCTGCGCGCATGCCGGTAGTCATGTGGGGCATCGGCGGCGTGAAAGAAGTTGAAAAAGCACTTCCCACGCTGAAAGATATTGGCTTTACCCATTGTCTTGGACTCCGCTGCGATTTTGAACGTATCCGGGAAGCCGATTCCCCTGTTCCCGCCGTGACAGAAAAAGAATATGCCGACAGCTGCGCCATGCTGGATCTGGCTCTGGAAAATGATCTGGGTATTATTATCGGCATCAGCCCCGGACACTGGCTCAGTGAACGGGAGGAGACAGAGCGGCTCGATAAAGACGGCAAGCCTTACAGCCGGCGCAATGTCTGCTGCAACTTTCCCGAAGCGCCAGCCTTTGCGGAGAATGTAGGACGCTCTGTTGCCCGGACCTTCGGCTCTTTTCCCGCTTTTACCGCTGCGATGATTGATACAGAGGTACGTGACGGTACACAACTCTGTTTTCACGACCATGACAGAGACTTGTACAGACAGGCGACAGGTCTGGAATTTCCCGCTATTGCCGTTAATAAAAGCGGTGTATCTTATAGCGATCTGCCGGATTTTCCGCAGGATCGTGTTATTGAAAACGACAATGAACTGCTCCGTTTCTACCGGTGGTTCTGGAAGGAAGGAGACGGCTGGAACGCATTTCATTCCGCCGTGTGCAAAGGCTTGAAACGGGACGACCGCCCTGATTTCTGGACCTATTTTGATCCGGCTGTACGGGTGCCACCCCTCTGGGGCAGTGGCGGCAGTGTGGATTATCTGTCCCACTGGACCTATTCCTACCCTGATCCTTTGCGTATGGGACTCGCAGCCGATGAACTCTTCGCCATGGCGGCAGGCGGTCCGGCGGGACAGCAGGTCATGAAAATGACACAGATCATCTGGTACCGATCGCAAACGGCGCCGCTAACTGAAGGAGGTCCTCAAGGTCCCCGTTCCGCCTGGGAAGACTACGACCCGGATGCCGCCTACATCACCATTGCGCCCGCCCATCTTCGGGAAGCCTTCTGGCATAAAATCGCACGACCTGTCAAAGGGATCATGTACCACGGGTGGCAGTCGCTGGTTGAAACAGAAGGAAAATCTGTCTATCGGTACACTCATCCGGAAACACGCTTCGCCCTTCAGGATCTGATAGAGACCGTGGTGAAACCGCTAGGCCCGACACTGATGCAGTTGCCGGAAGCACCCTCCGACGTGGCTTTTCTCGAGAGTTTCACTTCTACCATCTTCGCAGGAAGAGGCACCTATGGGTGGGGCGGTTCCCGTGCCGCCGATGTTTATCACATGCTTCTCTATGCCCAGATGCAGCCCCGTATCATTTACGAAGAGACTCTGCTGACAGAAGGGCTTGACAACTTTCGGGTTCTCGTTCTTGCCGACTGCGACGTACTCCCCCGTGAGGTGGTCGAGCAGATTCAGGCATACCAGAAGAAAGGCGGAATCATAGTCGGAGATGATCGCCTCTGCCCTGCTATCCGCCCTGACATTGTGGTTCAGGTGGAAACACGCTCGGGAAAAGCCGATGAAGATAAGGGGCGCATTCTGGCGGGGGCAGCCCGCCTCGCTGCGCAATTGGCACCCGTCTACCGGCCTGCAATAATCTCCTCCGACCCGGAAGTGCTTCCGTACAAGCGCAGTTTCGGCCCGGCGGATTATGTTTTTGCCATTAACGACAAAAGAGAATTCGGCAGCTATGTGGGACAGCACGGTCTTGTCATGGAAAACGGGGTACCCGCTCAGGCAGCATTTACGCTCAGCCGCAATGAAGGTTTTGTCTATGATCTGGTAAGACACCGGCAGGTGGACGCCTCTTCGGAAGACGGGCATCTGCGCATTCCCATAACTCTGGAACCCGGCGGCGGGCGCATGTATCTTGTATGTGAAAATACCATCGACCAGGTACAGATAACCTGTGCAGACCATGCATCCAGAGGGGAAGAAATATCTTTCAGTATTTCCGTGTGCGACAGTACAGGGAAAGCGGCAGACGCTCTGATCCCGCTGGAACTGCGGATTACCGATCCGGACGGGCGTCCCGCGGAGTTTTCCGGTTTTTACGGTGCACCTTCCGGCAGTCTGAATCTGACTGCTGCCATAGCAGCCAATGACACGCCCGGTATGTGGACGCTGGAAGTCCGTGAACTGGCATCAAACCGTCAGGGCTTCCATTTTTTCCGTGTAGACTGACCCGGGCACCGGACATTCTTAAATCATACAGCAATAAGCGACAGGACTATGCAGTTTTTATCTGAATCAATCGTACAGATCATTGTTTTTCTTGCAGGCACGGCGGGAAGCTACGGCATTGCCATCCTGCTTTTTGCCGTGGCCCTTAAAGCGCTTCTTCTTCCGGTCACTTTATACGGGATGAAATGGCAGGAGCGTTTTCAGGCTGCATTCAAATCGGCAAAAGAGGAGATAGCCGGTCTGTCAATAACTGATGCAGCGCAACGGGATGACGAAATTCTGAATATTTATCAGGCGCACGGCATCAATTTCACCAATCAGTGCAAAGCGCTGCTGCCTCTGCTGATTCAGCTGCCGCTGCTGGTGGCTTTTTACCGAACCATGATTCGCTGGGAAGGTCTGGCGGAGCACTCCTTTCTCTGGATCAGAAATCTTCAGGAGGTGGATGCTCTGATTCCTCTCGGCATTTCGCTTCCCTGGCTGGGTTCCAGTGTAAACCTGCTCCCTTTTCTCCTCTTTTTAGTCAATGCCTCAGAGGTCATTCTTTTCCGGGATGAAACAACCGGCATCAAATCCTTTTCTTTACCCCTCATTTTCTTCTTTCTTTTTTATCCTTTCCCTTCTTCCTGCATGCTTTTCTGGATTATGCTGAACGTGGTGCATATCCCGGAGCGTTGGTATTACGTCAAGTTTCGTTCCCCCGTCTCAGATGCTTCCGGCACTTCATCCTCTTCAGCCTGAGTTGTACTGGAGGCATCCAGCCCGGATGCCTTCCCCTTTTTTATGTACCTTGTTCTCAGCGTATACATGCCGGTAAATGACATTCCTGTAAGGACAAGAATAAACAGGAAAAGCGAAAACGCAAGAGAGCGCCAGGTCAGGACAGGATTAAACACGAATTCAACTTTGTGTGTACCCGGCGGTACAACCACTCCTTTAAAACGCTCATTCACTTTCAGAAGCGGTGCCGGATCTCCGTCAATCTTTACGGACCATCCAGGGTACCAGGAATCCAGAAAGCTGAGAATACGGGGCTCCTCCAGAGGTCCTATCTCCACAAGCGCACGATTGGCGGAGCGCCCGGCAATATGGATCAGCCCGTCCTCATCCTCCAGATCTGAGCGCAGCAGTAAACGGGTGAACTGAAAAGGATCTCTGCTTTTATTGGTCACTGTAATTTTTGCCGTCATCTCAGGAAAGTCAGGCAACGGCACTTCGGTTCCCGTTTCCCGTACAGCAGCACTGCGTGTCGTATGACGAATCCCCTGCTCCGAAAAGTGTGTTTGTGTATCAGTCAATTCCGTGTCGATCACGACTCCGGGATTGGAACGATACCACAGCATCAGAGAACTGTGCAGTACTCCGCAGGAGCCTACAGGCCGCCCTTCAGCCGATTTTGCCGGAGACAGACGCACGGTGAAGGATTTGGTTGCGCCGGGAGGCACTGCTGAAAACAAGGCATCCGGCTGAGTGATCTCCTGCTCCAGATATTTTTCTGAAACGCCGGAGTTTCGAAGCGACTTCCGTTCCACTTGAGGTATAGGCGCATCAAGCGGCTCTTCGAGAAAAACAGTTGATGCCGCGGGGTAAAACTCTCTTTTGCCGGGGAGCGTGCCGACACAATATTGCTTTGCCAACCAGAAAGAACGTTTAAAAAGAAGATTGCCGCGCAGGTTTTCCCGGGTCACTTCCCAGTCCTGCACCCCTCTATAGGGTCCCTTATCGCGGGGCGGCCCGCTGAGAAGATCACGAACAGCGCTCAAATGCAGCGGATCCACACCATTCATGGAAAATTGGAGCCGGTAGAGCAGGCGGTTACAGACCGGATCAGTCCTGCGTCTGTTGTCAATGGGGACAGCACAGGGCTCCGGTGCATCCTGAATATAATCCCGGACTTTTGCCTTCGCCATATAGGGAATGAAACTCTGGTTCCAGGCAAATGTTTCTGCAAAAAGAAGCCCCATCAGCAGCAGAACGACGACAGGACGCGCCCGGTCATTCAGCGGAACTGTCCCGGCAAGGAGCATCAGGATGAGTGCCACAAGAGGCAGTACAATCACAATACGATTGACTGTTATATACTGAATCTCCGGCAGCCAGGAGGTAATGGGCGCAATCAGCACAACGGCGATGAGGAGCAGTCCCACTGCCCGGGCGAGAGATTTGCCCCGATCTGCCAGGGGCGCCCGAATGGCATCCAGCCCGAATCCGGCAAGGAGAGACAAAGGAAGCAAGGCGAAATCATAGGCGCGTGTATAGGCGGACATGGAAAAAGGCGTGACTTTTTCCAGCAGTGCTCCCAGCGGCAGCGGCGGACCGAAACTGCATTCAAAAAGAACCAGAAAAAGCCCCAAAAACAGAAAACTGTCTCTCCTTTTTTTCCAGGTCAGCCCTGCAGCTGAAAGCAGGAGCGCTACGATTCCCGAGTTGCGCAGTGTCTCCGCTTCATACTTCACACCGCCATACAGCACGAGTTTTTTATAAAAATCAAGAGGCGTCCACTTCCATAAGTCCGAGTATTTCGGGGTTGCCTGACCACCGGTGCGCAAGGTGTAGGAGCCCAGCTCCCAGGAAGGGATAAGTGATACGGCGGCAAGACCCGATCCGACAAGAAAGATGATCGCCATGGCAATGCCATTCCATAGAAAAGGCCGGAAAAACGCCAGACGTCCCCCTTCTTCCTGTCGCTGCCAGTCGTGGTTCAGAAGAAAATAAAAGAGCCCATAGAGGGCGGATACCAGCCCCATCAGATTGATGATCTGCAGAAATCCGCCGAGAATACTCAGACCAAGAACGGTTCCGGCGAGGAGTGACAGAAATACTTTGAGAGCAAACTCCCGGGCATCTATTATCTTTTTTATCAGCAGCAGCAGCAGGGGAAGCCAGGCCATTGTTGTAATAAAATGATACTCGCACATACGTCTGACCATGAGCGCGCTGAAAAGAAAAGAGAGAGCTCCGGTAAGCGCCGCTGTCACACTCATTTTATGCGCACGCCCGAGAAGATAGGTGCAGACCCCCATAAAAAGAAAATGCAATCCCATCATGATTGCAAGGGATATATTGGTACGCGCGGGAGTCGGATTGGATGTGAGTAGTGACCGGATCAGGTTGGGCGGATAAAAAATAAAACTTTGAGGATTACCCACATTAGGCAGGCCACAATAGGTCAGCGGGTTCCAGGCAGGAAATTCGCCATTGTGAATACAGCTGTCCACAAAAAAGGTCAGAGGTCCGTAGTACCGGTAAATGTCATACATGCCGCCCAACTTGTCCAGATCATTGAAGAGAATAAACTGGAAAGTAACGGTTGTGGCAACCGCCAGAGTCAGCAGAACCAGAATGGCAATGATTGTTTTTTGTCTGAAACTGTTTAAGGACATGACTGAGATTTTTATCCTGCGTTGGTGTGGCATAAAATGAAACAAGGCGGTACTGCCGCTGCCGGAACAGCAATCCGGTCTCTTATTTCTTTCTGGCGTAAACTGTCATCAAATCGAAAAGATTCAAGGGGTAATTAATGCGTCCGAGCGGTGTGCGGGCGACCAAAGGCCGGATAAGAGAAAACACTCTGTGCTTCTGTGCCAGTTTTACAAGCGTAGTGTTAACATTGCGCCAGAAAGGCGGATAAGAAAAACGCACTTCCTCAAAACCAAGCCGGGCAAGCAGCTGCCCCATGGAGTGCTGCGTAAAGTAATGCACATGGGTCGGCGGGTGAATCAGCCGCCAGTGCCGCCCCCGCACTCTAGCCCATCGCGATCCTATATCTCCAGTGCTCAGCGCCAGCGTTCCACCCGGTATTAGTTCGGAAAAGGCCTTTTCCAGATACAGATCAGGCCGCGCCATGTGTTCAACTGTATCCCACAGGCAGATCACATCAAATGGGCCCCCTTTCTCCATTTTCAAATAATCCCCGTATACCGCCTTCACCCCGCGGGCGGCAACTCCGCTTTCAACGGCATCAGCGGCAATGTCACAGCCTGCAGCATTGAAATGCGTCTGCGCCGCTTCGAGAAAAAAACCGTAGGCACATCCGATTTCCCACAAGTCACCGCCTTCAGGATGGCGCTTTGCCAGATCCGCCAGGCGTTTCATGAAATTATATCGAAGCGCCAGTCCTTCCTCCTCGTAGTCCTCGTATTCGCCTCCTTTGAAATAGCCCCGTGTATACAGTTCATGGAATTTTTCGGGCGCCCAATCCAAAACAGCACGGATGTGCCCGCACTTGTCACAGCGTTCGAGCCCTTCATAAACGGCGGTATGCGGAAAATGCCCGCAGCAGATACAGGAAATACGCTCTGCTTTATCCCCTTCGGAAACATATTGTTCAAAGTCGTCCATAAATTGCCTTATCTGAAAATCATTAAAAACTATGCATCTTCACGGCGGGAATCGGGCTTGCGCACAATATAGACAGGCCGTCGTTTCTGTTCTATGTAGAGGCGAGCCAGGTACTCACTGGCAATCCCGATGACCAGCAGCTGCGCCGCTCCCAGAAAAAGAACAATAAAAACCAGACTTGTCCATCCCGGAGAAATGTCTTTTCCGGCTGCCAGCGCAAAGAGCACATAGCCACTGTATAAAGCAATTGATAAGATGACAAAAAGGGAGAGGACAAAAGAGAGGCGCAGCGGCCGAACAGAAAAACTGGTGATCCCGTTCAACGCAAATGTGAACATATGCTTCAAACTGTACTTGGTCGTTCCCGCCAGCCGTTCTTTTTCCGAGTAAGGAATGGAAACCTGCCTGAAACCCACCCAGTGAACAAGCCCCCGGATAAAACGCACCCGCTCAGGAAGAGTGTTCAATGCATCGACAACCTGGCGATCCAGCAGGCGAAAATCAGCGGCACCTTCGGGGATATCCGTATCGGCAAGAAGATTGAAGACTTTATAGAACCCGCGGGACGTCACTTTTTTAAGAACGCCGCTTTTTGAAGCCTGCTCACGGATACACTGGACAATGTCGGCACCTTCCTGCCAGCATCGAACCATTTGCGGGATCATTTCCGGCGGATGCTGCCCGTCGGCATCCAGCGTGATGACGGCATGGCTTGCCCGTGCACATTCCAGCCCGGCGCATAGTGCCGCCATATGGCCGAAATTTCGGGAAAAATGAAAAACACGGACAGCCGGATATCTTTGAGTCAGAGAATCCAGACGCATGCCTGTCGCATCAGAACTGCCGTCGTTAATCCATACAATTTCGACAGTCCCCTCAATCTGCTCCGCCACAGCAAGAAGGCGCTCTGTCATTGCCACAACACTATCTTCTTCGTTATAGGCAGGCAGCACAAAAGAAAATTTTGGAGTCATACTCATATAGCACTATTGCCCGGTACCCTTGCACCCCTGCATAAGACTCCCCTTCATCATGCTTTTCTCAGCGGAAGCGTTCCACTCTCTCCGGTCTGCCCTTGGCGCTTAGGTGGTAGAGATTATTGCCGGCGATACGAAGTTCCACCGATTTTTCCTGACCGCCCAGAGCGGTGCTCACAAAAAACTTGTTGTTTTCCACCCGCCAGCGCCCTTCAATATAATCCATTCCGGTAATCGCTTTTGCCAGAGGGTGGGTAGCATAGCAAATTCCTCCGGCAGACAGGGTAACTTTGATTTTGTACTGCTCGACCTGCACCTGCCATTCTGTTCCGATGAGATTTGCTTCATTTAAAAGAGGCGGTTCATTCAGCTCAGGGAACTGCGAGGCGGAACCGGCAGAAGCCGGACTGGCGGAATAACTTCCTGACGCTGCCGCCCCGCCTGCATCAGGTATCTGTGACTGTCTGTACTTCTGCATTGCAATGGGAAGCACCAGAAACGCACCAAGAAAAATGAAAAAGGCAGCCAGCAACCGTTTGTCCATAGGCCCATTAACCCTTTTTTGTTCTGGAACCGAAGTCCCTGCCGGTTCACGCAAGAAGCCTGATTTTCTTATTTCATTTTACTCTTGATTCTTCACAAGAATCAACCCGGATTCTGTAAAAGAGGAAAAAAGCTATTCCAGGTGCGCTGAGCTTAACACGGAATCCACAGTCTCGTCCTCAACCAGATTCCAGGTTTCAACCCGAAGCATCCGGATAATATCCTGTGCAGCAGCACGCACCCCCTCCATCCAGTCAGGTGCCGCTTTCACCAGCACTTCGCGGACAGGCGCCGCCATGCTGAGGTTGGCATCGGCTTTTGCCTTGCGCACCTGCTCAGTCAGCATAAGGGCAGCCTGCCAGATTTTTGACGAAGCGGGCGCAGGTACTACAGCGATTTCAGAAAGAGCAGGCCAGGGTGCCCGGTGTACAGAGGGCTCTTCTTTCGAAAACTCCCAGTTCCAGATCTCTTCAGTAATATAAGGGACAAACGGTGCAAACATTCGGACGAGCATACTCAGGCTGATTCGAAGCGTTGCACAGGCGGAGAGTCGTTCAGCAGTCAGTTCTTCATCGTAAGTACGGGGCTTTGCCATTTCCAGATAGTTGTCGCAGAAACAGGTCCAGAAGAAATCCTCCACAAGACTCAAAGCCTGCGCATAATCAAACTCCTCAAAGGCACGGGTTGCCCTGCTGATCAGCGGGCGCAGCTCGGCAAGAAAAGCACGATCCAGTTCTTCTGTAACAGCTTCCGGTACCAGCGCAGCCCGCTCCACCTCGCTGAAGCGTCCGATAGCAAACTTGGCGGCATTAAACAGCTTCGTACAAAGTTTGCGGCCGACCTTGAAAACTTGCTCATCATAAGCAGTATCCACACCGAGGCGTGCCCGAGCCGCCCAGTATCGGACACTGTCTGCTCCGTACTCATCAATCAGCGGTTCCGGTGTAATGACATTCCCCTGGCTCTTCGACATCTTTTTCCGATCCGGATCCAGAATCCAGCCGCTGATCACCACATGTTTCCAGGGAATCACACCTTCATGCAAATAGGCCTTCACAATCGTGTAGAAAGCCCACGTGCGGATGATCTCATGACTTTGCGGCCGGATATCCATGGGAAACAGACGGCTGTGCCGGTCTTTATCTTCAACCCAGCGGCTCGCAATCTGCGGGGTCAGTGAGCTGGTTGCCCAGGTGTCGAATACGTCCGGATCGCCGGTGAAGCCGCCGGGCTGATCACGCTGGCTGCTTTCGTACCCGGGCGGCACATCATCGAGAGGATCAACCGGGAGGCTGTCCGGCGATGGTATAATCACTTCATCATATTTGCAGCGGCCCTGCTCATCCAGCGGATACCAGACCGGGATCGGCACACCGAAAAAACGCTGCCGGCTCAGGCACCAGTCCTGATTCAGCCCCTCCACCCAGTGCTCGTAGCGCTTGGACATAAATTCCGGATGCCACTGGATTTTACGCCCCTGCTCCAACAGCGCTTCTTTCTTGTCCATGATCCTGCCATACCACTGGCGGGCAGGGATCAGCTCGAGCGGTCTGTCGCCCTTTTCGAAAAACTTCACCGCATGGGTAATCGCTTCCGAAGGTCTGTCAATCACGCCGGGTGTCGCCTCAGCGATCTCAATGAATCGCTGCTGTGCCTTTTTCGCCGGCAGCCCCGCCAGCTCCCCGTAGGTCGCATTGGCAAGCTCGGGGTTGACACTGATCCAAAGGGCATCCTTTTCAGACCGGGCAACAAAAGTCAGCGGCAGCAGCCTGCCATCCTGGCCCAGAATCTGGCGGAGCGGCAGTTTATACTCCTGCCACCATTCCACGTCGGTCTGGTCGCCGAAAGTGCAGACCATCACCACCCCTGTTCCTTTCTCAGGGTTGGCACGCTCGTCAGCTATGATCGGCACAGGCACACCGAAAAGAGGCGTCACTGCCTTTTTACCCACATATGCGCGATAACGGGCATCCTCCGGATGCACCATCACAGCGACGCAGGCAGCCAGCAGTTCCGGCCGGGTCGTGGCAATGACCAGCACCTCTTCGGAGCCCTCCACACCGAAACGCAGAAAATGGTAAGCCCCCGCTACTTCCTTGTCCGTCACTTCCGCCTGCGCGATAGCCGTCCGGAAATCAACATCCCACAGCACCGGCCGGTTGTCCTGATAGACCTCGTCCTTCTCCAGCATGTCCAGAAAACTTGCCTGCGAGGTACGCCGGCAATGTTCGTCAATGGTGGCATATTCCAGTGACCAGTCGTAACTGAGACCCAGCCGAGTCCACAAATGCTTGAAGGCGGCTTCGTCTTCTTTGGTCACTACATCGCACAGTTCGATAAAGTTTTTGCGGCTGATAGGAAGCGGTGTGCCTTTTCTTCCCCGTTCCGTCTTCAGCTCCGGGTCATAGGGAACATGCGGCTCACATTTGACGTTGTACATGTTCTGTACGCGTCGTTCTGTGGGCAGTCCGTTATCATCCCAGCCAATGGGAAAGAATATATTTTTTCCGGTCATTCTCTGAAAACGGACGATAAAATCCTGGTGGGAGTAACTGAAGAGATGACCGACATGCAGTGAACCGCTGACAGTGGGCGGCGGTGTATCAACGGCAAATGTTTCTTCGCGGCTGCATGAGGGATCCCAGGCGTATAATGCCTTTTCTTCCCATTCTTTTTGCCAGCGGTTTTCCTGTTCCAGAGATTGATATTTTTTCGGCAGTTCCATGGAGTCCTCCGGGAGAGCGTATGGGGGTTTTGCGGGTATACGACGGTTTTCATGCACTGACAGTACACCGGCAGCGTGACGAATCTGCTGTATTATACACGAAGCACCGAAAGGCTGAAAAACCCGCTTCCGCTATACATAAACAAGCCAGGACCGTTTGATCTGCTCGATCAGGGCACGCTGATCCCATTGCCAGTATTCATCTGAAAAAATCTCCACCTCAACAGGGCCCTTGAACCCGGCTTCCTCCACCCAGCCACGGATCCCTCTGATGTCAATACAGCCGGCGCCCATCATGCCGCGGTCATTCAGCAGATCACGGGTCGGCGTACGCCAGTCGCAGACATGAAAAGAAAAGATGCGGTTGCCCGCCCGGGCAATTTCCGATTTCAGCATGGGATCCCACCAGCAATGGTACACATCTACCGTCACACCAAGCCATGGCGACTGCAGTGTGCTGACCATGTTGTTCGCCTGTTCCAGCGTATTGACAGCGCAGCGGTCATCGGCATACATCGGATGCAGCGGCTCAATGGACAGTTTCACTTCCGCTGCGGCAGCATGAGGCAGGATAGCAGCAATACCATCCACAATCTGCCTGCGCGCTTCGGCAAGCGGCATACCGGGAACAGCACCGCAAACAAGCACAACCAACGGCGCGCCAATAGCCGCAGCTTCGTCTATAATGCGCCGGTTCTGATCGCGTGCCTCCTCTCTCTCCCGGGCGCTGCTGGCAGGAAAAAAACCACCCCGGCACAAACTCACTACCCGCAAACCGGATTCCTGCAGTCTTTTCCCCGCTTCCTCTGCACCCATCGCCTCAAAATGGTGCCGCCATACCGTTATACCCGGAATGCCCGCCCGGGTGTATTCCGTAATCGCTTCCTCCAGCGTAAGCGGCTTTGTTGTCATGGTATGCACACACAGCCGACGGTAATCTGTCAATGCTTCTGCCATAATCTGCATTCCCGGGATTTTTCTCATCACAGTGCGGTTATTGGTGACGCTGCAGCGCCCGAAGTGGATTGATCTTTTCCGGTGCCCCATACTTTTCCCAATGCTTTTCCACCCGTGCGCGGCGTTCTTCCTGAATCCGGCGCACCTCCGGCATCCACAGCCGCAGATCAATAGAATCCGGCGTCATTTCTTTTATAAAAGGAAAAAGCAGGGTGTCAGTCAGGGCGTCGCAAAAAGAATCATAAAGCTGCACATGGTTTTTCATGCGTCGCTCTTGTGTGTACGTCGCTTTCAGGTCGACAGCCTCAAGATCAATCAGGTAAAACACACGGCCGTCGCCGGTATAGATATTTTTGCCGGAAAGATCACTATGCCACGCCCCGCTTTTTTCAACAAGATTGATGCTTTGCGCCAAGTTGGACAAAAAACCGGAGACTGCTTCAACATCGGCGCCCTCTCTGATAAAATCAAAAAGATAACTTTCCACATCTTTGCAGCGCTCAAGGTATTGAAATACAAAAGCTGTGCTGGAAACAATGCCGGAAAAACCATATTCCACATAAGCCAGCGGCTCCGGGACGCGAACACCATGGCCACGCAGATAATGGGTCGCATACCAGGGCGTACGCAATGTTTCACGCCGTATAAGGGATGCCAGTGCCGTGCTGCCGCCGGTTGATTTACGGCGCTTGATCACCCAATGGCCGAGCCTGCTGACTTTGGACTTCCCCGTTTCTTTCAGCGTTTCCTGAGGGTGGGCAAGCATCTGCTGTAATTGATCCGGGCTGACATCTTTGCGCATCCATACCGTTCCGCCACGAATGCCGGTCTGAAAAAAACCTTCAGGACAAAGCAGCGCCTGTATTTCATCTTTGGTCAAAGTGTCTGACATGTCTCAGCTGATCTTTCTTTTTCTCTGAAACAAATCCGATATGCTATTTTTTATCAAAGACAGCAGCTGCAGCCATCTGGGGATATTTACGGAACCATAACCCTGCAGCAGCATTTCAAAATCTTCCCGGCTGTGTCCTTTTTTTTCAAAAGACCGGCGCAGTCGCAGCAGATTCCGGGCACGTTGCCCGTCTCCCAGAGCATTATAGAAACAAGCGCGGTCAAAGTCCAGAAGCCGCGGGCAACCCTTCTCAATGAAAATATTCTTTATATTCAAATCAGCGTGAAACAGCCCTGCGTCATGGCAGGTGCGAATCATGACACCGCAGGCATGCAGTATTTCCGGATGCTTTTCCGCCGGATTTTCTGCTGTGCAGAGCCAGGCGTCTAGGTCCTGCCCCTCCATTCGCCGGGTTGCGAGGACGCCGGAAAAAGTGCAGCCCTGCTGTCGCCATTTCACACCCAGCAGCAGCGGCACCGGAAGACGGCGACGCTGCGCCTCTGCATGCACCTCAAATTCGAGAAGAGGACGATTAATAAAAAGATAGCGATTATGAAGAAATAATTGAATAAGCCCGCCCCGCCGGCACCGACGCAAAACACCCTCTCCCCCATCGGCAAGGGGGAAAAAAGAAACCTCTCCGCGACCGGAAATTCCCGAAGGATAACAGCCTTCCCCGTAGAGCAGCGCCTGCTTCACACAGAACTCCTCCCGAGCAAGGACTTTCATATGCTCATTCCGATCGGATAAATAAATAAATGACGTATCACCCAATACTGTCAGCCCGTACTTCCTGAGATAAAACGAATTGAAAAAGAGCGTTCTGTCCTTCGTTGCAGGAACAATCTTCCCTGAAAATGAAATGATAGCACAGCACCGCCCGATGAAACACACAGAACCAGAATAAAGATACTTGTGAACTCACTATCGAAATGCATTTTTCCATATTGGCACACAAGCCGGTTAAGGCGAAAACAGTCACTCGGATTCGGTGCGGAAATGCGTCTTGGGACATACCTCCTCCATCAGTCCTACACACGGCGCTGTCATTGCTCCCTTCCGCCGTTACGTCCACCCTCAGGCGTCATGGCTGCCTCCCCCGGCGTCATTCCTGCGCAGGCAGGAATCTTAACGCGAGGTGCTATTTATAAGAGTCATGCTGTTGCCGTCAACTACGCGGGAAAGTCTTTTTTTGTGTTTGTATGTCTTGAAGGCTTTGGTGTGGATCAGGGTGATATCTAAGTCAAGACGTCCATACCCTGATTAAGATTCCTGCCTTCGCAGGAATGACGGGGGGGAGCAGGAATGACGGGGGGGAGCAGGAATGACGGAGGGGGGAGGCAGAAATGACAGAGAGTGCGGCATGCCGGGGAGCGCAGGGACGGCGGAGAGTGCGGTGATGACGATGCGTACAGAAGTGGCGCCCGAGAAATGCAGGTCTTCCCTGGGAACGCCAATCTCCGTATTGGCACACAAGCGGATCATGACGAAGATAGTCACTCGGATCCGCATCGGTATTATGCCCCGGGACATACTCCCATAAACGTAGTCCTCACCTGCCTCTTGCCAGTACGGAGATTGGCGTTCCCAGGCTGGCGAATTTTATGTTTTTGGTTACAGTATTTTGTTGCAGAATCCATACAAGCCCCAAATAACAGCCAGTAATTTGCTCACAAGCATGTAATTGCCAGTATATCTGTTCAAATTCGACCGATGATGGCAGGTTATGTCAAGAAGTTTCTGTAAATTAGTTTTCCTGGTGAACAGTGCGTTGTTAGTTACTATACTTTGATCCTGAGGTTATCCTTTAGAATACCTCCCCCCGGGGGGAGGTATTCTGCGG
>Ga0116161_1000794_pt1 | contig 34789 bp, 39 predicted proteins | sample AD_JPNAS3_MetaG_FD_89877 | JGI IMG/M metagenome (GOLD analysis project Ga0116161, IMG submission 89877) | Active sludge microbial communities of municipal wastewater-treating anaerobic digesters from Japan - AD_JPNAS3_MetaG | ecosystem: Engineered > Bioreactor > Anaerobic > Digestate | place... | reverse complement strand
GTGGCGCCGTGTCTGGGGGTCCGGCGGCGTGGGAGCCGCCTCTGCTAGAGTAGAAGCAGAGCGGGTTCCCATGCCCGCGGCGGTGGCCGTGCACGACGGGCCTGTCCAGCGCAGGTGGCGCCGCGTCTGGGGGTCCGGCGGCGTGGGAGCCGCCTCTGCTAGAGTAGAAACAGAGCGGGCTCCCATGCCCGCGGCGGTGGCCGTGCACGACGGGCCTGTCCAGCGCAGGTGGCGCCGCGTCTGGGGGTCCGGCGGCGTGGGAGCCGCCTCTGCTAGAGAGTAGACGAAGGCCGAGTCGCACAGGGTCCTGTATGTCGTTCTGCCGGCGAGAGAGTCGCCTATGCTGACCTGAGGGAGGAAGCACCATGTTGGTCAAAGCGCGTATGACCCCCAACCCGGTCACCGTCCACGAAGACACGTCGATGCACGAGGCGCTGCGCCTGATGCGCGAGCGCAAGGTGCGCCGTCTGCCGGTGCTCGACACGGCGGGCAAGCTCGTCGGCATGGTCTCGGAGAAGGACCTGCTTTACGCCTCGCCGTCGCCGGCAACTTCGCTGAGCACCTTCGAGATCAACTACCTGATCGCGCAGATCAAGGTGGCGCAGTTGATGAGCAAGACGCTCATCACCGTCGGCGAGGACACGCCGCTGGAGGAAGCCGCCCGCATCATGGTCGACAACAAGGTCGGCGGCCTGCCGGTGCTCGACACGGCGGGCAACCTCGTGGGCATCATCACCGAGACCGACCTCTTCAGAATCTTCCTCGAGCTCTTGGGTGCGCGCGAGCGGGGCCTGCGCCTGACGCTGCTCGTGCCTGACAAAAGGGGGATGCTTGCCTCATTGGCCGGTGCTGTCGCCGGGCTGGACGGCGATATCCTGGCCTTGGGCACCTTCAGCAGCCAACAGCCCGGGCAGGCCCTGCTGGCCATGAAGGTGCGCGATGTGGACCGGCAGGCGCTCCTGGATGCGCTACGGACCTTGGGCATTGAGGTCGTCGACGTACGAGAGGCATAGTACATGGCCGAAGACTTTCAGCCGCGTATCATCGCGTTTCTGTGCAACTGGTGCACGTATGCCGGCGCCGACCTGGCGGGTACCTCGCGCCTGCAGTACCCGCCCAACGTGCGCATCATCCGCCTGATGTGCTCCGGCGCGCTCGACCCGGTGTACGTCCTCAAGGCGCTGCTCGAGGGCGCCGACGGCGTTTTTATCGGCGGCTGCCACCCGGGCGACTGCCACTACCAGAACGGCAACTATAAGGCGCGGCGGCGCGTGGCGATCCTGAAAAAGATCTTGGAGCAGACCGGATTTGACCCGGATCGTGTGTGGCTGCGCTGGATCTCGGCGAGCGAGGGCCGCCTCTTCGCCGATACGATGACCGAGCTGGTCGAGACCATCCGCGCCAAGGGGCCGAACCCGCTGCGCGGCCAGTGGGGGATGTAGATGACCACGTGGAAGCAGATACCTGGGGCTGAGGGCGGGGTGCCGGCGGTGCTGCGGCGGCTGCTGGCCGACCTGCTGGAGAAGGGGCTGGTCGACGCGGTGCTCACGCCGCGGCCGGCGCCCGGCGGTGGCAACCTGGCGCAGGCGCTGGTCGACAAGCCGGCACTGTTGGCCGACGCCGACCCTGTGGCGCCGGTGATGCCGGTGCAGTCGGCGCGCATCCTGTCGGCGCTCACCGCGGGCGGCGCACCCTACCGCCTGGCTGCCGTGCTCAAGGCGTGCGAGGTGCGCGCGGCCGTCGAGCTGGCCAAGCTCAAGCAGGTGGACCTGGGGCGGGTGGTGCTCATCGGTATCGACTGCCTGGGCACCTACGAGCCGAACGACTATGCGGCGCTAGTGGCGGCGGGGCAGGACCCGACGGCCCACGCCCTGGCCGCGGCGGCCGCAGGCGCGGTCACGCCGCTCGCGGGCGCCGCGTTCCGCGAGGCCTGCCAGATGTGCGAGCAGCCCATCGCTGAAGGGTGCGCGCTCTCGGTCGCCCTGCTGGGTGGCGGCGGGCAGGCGCTCGTCTCTGGCGCGGCGGAGCTGCTCGAAGTGCTGGGCTACCCCGAGGCGCCCGAGCCGGCAGGGCGTGCGGTGGCCGTGGCTGCGCTGGTCGCCGAGCGCACGGCCACGCGCGACTGCATGCTGGGCGAGGTGCGCGCGCGCGTGCACGATATGGACGGGCTGCTGGCCGAGTTCGGCCGCTGCATCCGCTGCTACAACTGCATGACCGCCTGCCCCATCTGCTACTGCAAGGAGTGCGTCTTCAGGTCGGCCACCTTCGACCATGCGCCGGCCGCCTACGAGGGTTGGCTGCACCGCCACGGCGCCCTGCGCCTGCCCGCCGACACGCTGCTCTTCCACCTCACGCGGCTGAACCACATGTCGGCCTCGTGCGTCGGCTGCGGCGTTTGTTCGAGCGCCTGCCCCAACGACCTGCCCGTGGCGCAGCTCTTCCGCGCCGTCGGCCGCGAGGTGCAGGCACTGTTCGACTATCACCCTGGCCGCAGCCTGAGCGACGAGCTGCCGCTGGCCGTGTTCCGCGAAGACGAGCTGGGGGACGTGGCGAGGTGAACGGAGTGAGGCGTGATGCGTGATACGTAATGCGTAGCCATGTTGCGTATTGCGTATTCCGTTGGCGTGCGCTGAGCAAACGGAACACGGAACACGCAACATGCTCTTACGTATCACGCGTCACGCATCACGCGCATGGAGGACGACAATGCCTGACGAAAACCTCATCCCCATCTACATCATGGGCAAGCGCTACCTGGTGCCGCCGAGCCTGACGATCCAGAGGGCGATGGAGTACGCGGGCTATGCGCTGCTGCGCGGCTGCGGCTGCCGCGGCGGCTTTTGCGGCGCCTGCGCCACGGTGTACCGCGTGGGCGACGACTACAAGCTCAAGATCGGCCTGGCCTGCCAGACGGTGGTGGAGCCGGAGATGTACCTGGCGCAGATCCCGTCGTTCCCGGCACGCCGCGCGCAGTACCGCTTGGAGGAGCTCAAGCCCACTATGGGCACGCTGCTGCAGCTCTACCCCGAGCTGCTGCGCTGCCTGAGCTGCGGCACCTGCACCAAAGCCTGCCCGCAGGAGCTCGACGTGCGCGACTATATGGCCTTGGCCATGCGCGGCGACATTGCGGCCGTGGCCGACAAGTCGTTCGACTGCATCATGTGCGGCCTGTGCACGGCGCGCTGCCCGGCCGAAGAGGTGCAGTACAACATCGGCATCCTCTGCCGGCGCCTCTACGGCCGCTACCTCGCTCCGCGCTCGCAGCACCTCATCGAGCGCGTGGCCGAGATCGAGGCCGGCGCCTTCGACGAGGCCCTGGCGGCCATGAGAGTCCTGCCCGATCAAGAGCTGCGCACGCAGTACAATGCGCGGGAGATTGAGCCGGAGTGAGGCGTGATACGTAATGCGTAAAACGCAATGCGTAAGGGGCACGGTGTCCGCCGCGCACGCCACTTGCGCTGAGCACACCTTACGCATCACGTATTACGCGTTACGCAGCACGTCCGCGTGAAGGAGACAAGACCATGCCCTACCCGCCCGAGATGCGCGAATCGTTGGCCCGCGTGGAGGCGACGCGCTCGGCGCGCCTGCACGAGACTTTTCCGCGCCTGACGCCGCAGGAGAAGCAGGACCTGCTGCAGCGTTTCCACCCCGACTATATCGAGTCGGCCATGCGCGCGCTGCGCGTGGGGCCCAACAAAGGGGGGCGCACGCCGCACGAGCTGGCACTGTTGCTCGAGGCGCCATCGCGGCTGCAGGGCGTGGCGCTCGACCTGGGCAAGGTCGATTACGAGACCGACGTGCTCATCATCGGCGGCGGCGGGGCGGGCTGCGCGGCGGCGATCCTGGCCGACGACAACGGCGCCGGCGTGATCCTGGCCACCAAGCTGCGCCTGGGCGACGCCAACACCATGATGGCCCAGGGCGGCATCCAGGCGGCCGACAAGGCCAATGACACGCCCATGCTGCACTATCTCGACGTCATGGGCGGCGGCGGCTACGTCAACGACCCCGACCTGGTCGAGGCTTTGGTGCGCGATGCGCCGGAGGTCATCCAGTGGCTCGAGAACCTGGGCGCCATGTTCGACAAGCAGCCCGACGGCACCATGGTGACCATCCACGGCGGCGGCACTTGCCGGCGGCGCATGCACTCCTCGCGCGACTATTCGGGCGCCGAGATCATGCGCACCCTGCGCGACGAAGTGCGCTCGCGGCCGCAGATTCGCCTGCTCGAGTTCTCGCCGGCGGTGGAGCTGCTCACCGGCCAGGGCGGCGAGGTGACCGGCGCGGTGCTGCAGAACCTGGAGACGGGCGAGTACCTGGTGGTGCGCGCACGCACCGTGGTCATCGCCACCGGCGGCTCGGGCCGGCTGCACTACCAGGGCTTTGCTACCACCAACCACTATGGCGCCACCGGCGACGGCCTGGTGATGGCCTACCGCGTGGGGGCCAGGCTCTCCTTCATCGACACCATGCAGTACCATCCCACCGGCGCCGCTTTCCCCGAGCAGATCCTGGGGCTCTTGGTGACGGAAAAGGTGCGCGGCCTGGGGGCGCAAGTGACCAACGTCGAGGGTTTGCAGTTCGTCTTCCCGCGCGAGACGCGCGATGCCGAGTCGGCGGCCATCATCCGCGAGGTGCAGGAGCGGCACCTGGGCGTGCGCACGCCCTCGGGCATGGAGGGCGTGTGGCTCGACTCGCCCATGATCGAGCTCATCCACGGCCCCGGCACCGTCGCCCGCGAGCTGCCGGCCATGGTGCGCCAGTTTGCCCGCTTTGACGTCGATATCATCAAGGAGCCGATGCTCGTCTACCCCACGCTGCACTACCAGAACGGGGGCGTGGCCATCAAGCCCGACGGTGCGGCCGAGGTGCCCAACCTCTTCGTTGCCGGCGAGGCCGCAGGCGGCATCCACGGCCGCAACCGGCTTATGGGCAACTCGCTCCTCGACATCAATGTCTTTGGCCGGCGCGCCGGGCGGGCCGCTGCGCTGCGCGCCAAAGAGGTGCAGTTTGGCGAGCTCACGCTGGCCCACGTCGATGCCTGGACGCGCGCGCGGCGCGAGGCCGGGTTGGAGGAGGCCGAGGCCTCGCCGCTGGTGCTGCCCAAGTATGCGAGGCACGAGCGAACGTAGGGCGGGCTTTCGAGCCCGCCGTGGTGCCGCCATGGCGAGGGCTGACGGGCTGGAAAGCCTGTCCTACGGGTCTGTGGGGCGGGCCTTCGAGCCCGCCAAGGTGTCGCCGAGGCGAGGGCCGACGGGCTGGAAAGCCCGTCCTACGGGCCTGTGGGGCGGGCCTTCGAGCCCGCCAAGGTGTCGCCATAGCGAGGGCGGACGGGCTGGAAAGCCCGTCCTACTGCGAAAGTGAGGTCACCATGGACTCACTGACCCAGGCCGACCCTCCAGATCGCTTCTACCGCCGTCATCTGCCGCACTGGCAACCTGCGGCTGCCATGATCTTCCTGACGTGGCGGCTGTACGGCTCGCTGCCATCGGACGCTCTGGCTCGGCTGGAGGCCGAACGCAGGGAGCTCAACAGACAGCCCGAGCGCCCGGATGAGACTCCTCGCGACCGCGCTCTGCGTCACAGCAAGGGCCTCTTTGCTCTTGAAGACAAGATGCTTGCCCAGGAAGCTGCGGGGCCGAAGTGGTTGGCCGACGCTGCCATTGCCCGCTTGATGGCGGATGCGCTCTTCCACCACCACGGTCACCTCTACACCCTCCTCGCGTTCGTCGTCATGCCAAATCATGTCCATGCGTTGCTTGTGCCTCTTGGTCGGCCCCCTGCCGCCGGCAGCGATACTGCCGGGCCATCGAGCCCGTTCGCTCTGCCGCGCATCACCCAGTCGCTCAAAGGCTACGTTGCCCGAGAGGCAAACCGCCTCCTGGGACGCACGGGGTTGCCCTTCTGGCAGCAGGAGTCGTACGACCACTGGGTGCGCAACGAGGCTGAGGTGCGGCGGGTTGTCACCTACATTGAGAGCGATCCCATCCGACATGATCTGGCTGGAATTCCAGAGGAATGGCGTTGGTCTTCGGCATGGGAGCGGGCTTATAGCAGGCTGAGGGACGAGGACGGGGGGCTTGGGTAGCAGCGGGACGGGCTTTCGAGTCTGTAGAGTTCTCGCCGTGGCGGCGACATGGCGGGCTGGAAAGCCCGCCCTACGGGCAGGTGGGACGGGCTTTCGAGTCTGTAGAGTTCTCGCCGTGGCGGCGACATGGCGGGCTGGAAAGCCTGCCCTACGGGCAGGTGGGACAGGCCTTCCAGCCTGCCCTACGTTTGCCGCCATGCCCTCCTTGGTGCTATACTCGCCCCCGTTCGCCATCGTAGCATCCAGAGGAGATATCATGACTGACGAATCCCACCTGATGCGCCGCCTGGCCGAGGAGTTGTCGCTCAACGCCGGCGCTGTGGCGCGCACTGTGGTCCTGTTTGATGAGGGGGCGACAATCCCCTTCGTAGCGCGCTACCGCAAGGAGGTGACCGGCGGCCTTGACGAGGAGCAACTGCGCGCCCTGTCGGAGCGGCTGCGCTACCTGCGCAATCTCGAGGAGCGCCGCGAGCAGGTGCTGCGCTCTATCGGCGAGCAGGGCAAGCTGACCGAGGAGCTGGAGGCGGCGATCAAGGCTGCCGAGACCTTGCAGGCGCTGGAGGACCTCTATCTGCCCTACAAGCCCAAGCGCCGCACGCGCGCGACCATCGCTCGCGAACGGGGCCTCGAGCCGCTGGCGCAGATGATCTTGCAGCAGGTCCGGACGGGCGAGTCGCTTGACGCCCTGGCGGCGCCCTTTCTCAAGGACGACGTGCCCACGGCCGGCGATGCCTGGGCCGGCGCGCGCGATATCGTGGCCGAGGCGGTGAGCGAGGACGCGGCCGTGCGCGGCGCCATCCGCGAGCGCGTGCGGGCCACCGGCGCGGTGAAGGCCGAGCGGGCGCGCGAAGACGCCGACCCCGAGGGTGTCTACCGGCTGTACTATGACTTTTCGGCGCCGTTCAGCGGCCTGGCGCCGCACCAGGTGCTGGCCATCAACCGGGCCGAGCGTGAGGGGGCGCTCAAGGTCGCGTTGCGCGCCGACGCCGAGCGGTTGATCGCCGAGATCGAGGCGCAGCACTACCGCCCCGACCCGCGCTCGCCCCTGACCGAGCAGCTCCATGCGGCCATCGCCGACGGCTACGAGCGGCTGCTGGGCCCGGCCATCGAGCGCGAGCTGCGCCGTACGGCCACCGAAGCGGCCGACACCCACGCCATCGAGCTCTTTGCCGCCAACCTGCGCCAACTGCTGCTGCAGCCGCCGCTGCGCGGGGCGACGGTCATTGGCATCGACCCCGGCTACCGTACCGGCTGCAAGGTGGCCCTGGTGGACCCCACCGGCAAGGTGCTCGATACGACAACGATCTACCCCCACGAGCCCAGGAATGCGCGCGAGCAGGCGCTGCAGTTGCTCGTGCGCTGGCTGACCGAGCGCGGCGCCGACGTCATCGCCAGCGGCAACGGCACCGCCTCGCGCGAGACGGAGGCCCTCGCGGCCGACGCCGTGGCGCAGGCCGGCAAGGGCGCCTATGTGATCGTCAGCGAGGCCGGCGCCTCGGTCTACTCGGCCTCGCCGCTGGCGCGCGAGGAGTTGCCCGACCTCGACGTCTCGCTGCGCGGCGCCGTCTCTATCGCGCGGCGCCTGCAGGACCCGCTGGCCGAGCTGGTCAAGATCGAGCCCAAGGCCATCGGCGTGGGCCTCTATCAGCATGATGTGGATCAGAAGGCGCTGGCCGAAGCGCTCGACGGGGTGGTGGAGTCGGCAGTGAACTATGTGGGCGTCGACCTGAACACGGCCTCGCCGGCGCTGCTGCGCTACGTGTCGGGGCTCACCGCCCGGACGGCTAAGGCCATCGTGGCCTGTCGCGAGACCAACGGCGCCTTCCGTGGGCGCAGCGAGCTGAGGAAGGTGCCGGGCATCGGCCCCAAAGCTTTCGAGCAGGCCGCGGGCTTTCTGAGGATCCCCGGCGGCGCCAACCCGCTCGACGACACCTTTATCCACCCCGAGTCGTACGCCGCCTGCGAGCGCCTGTTTGCGTTGATGGGCGTGCGCGCGGGAGAGACAGGGCTGGTGGCCAGGGTGGCTGCGTTCCGCAAGGGGCAGGACCTGAGAAAGCTGGCGGCGCAGCTCGGCATCGGCGCGCCGACGCTCGCCGACATCTTGGACAACCTGCAGAAGCCCGGCCGCGACCCCCGCGAGGGCCTGGCCGGCCCGCTGCTGCGCCGCGACGTGCTCGACATAAATGACCTGCAGGAAGGCATGGTGCTCAAGGGTACCGTGCGCAACGTGGTGGATTTCGGCGCCTTTGTGGACATTGGCGTCAAGCGCGACGGGCTGGTGCACGTCTCGCAGATGGCCGACCGCTACGTGCGCAACCCGCTCGAAGTCGTGTCGGTGGGGCAGATCGTGGAGGTGCGCGTCATCGGCGTCGACAAGGAGCGCGGCCGCATCAACCTGAGCATGCGCAAGGTGCAGCAGCCCGGCTCACAGAAGGGCTAGACCGGCGAAGGACGGTGGAACCACAAAGGCCACGAAGGAACTTGACGCTTCGTGGCCTTTGTGGTTCAGAATGCCGTGCCCGAGCTCAGGCCGGGACTTTGGCGAGCTCGTCGTTGAGGACTTCCTGCAGCCCCTCGGCCGAGTTGGGGTAGGCCTTGTGCGATTGCTCGAAGCGCTGCACGATCGGCATCATCATGACGATCAGCGTGTCGGAAATGCCCTCGGCTTTTCCTCTGCGCTGGTTCAGCACGTTGAGCAGCCCCGGCCAGTTCTGCTGCTTGTTGTCGTTGAACAGCATCTCCGCGTCGTCGATTGGCAGGTGTGCCATCTCTCCTCCTGTCTGGTCAGCGCATCGGAGCCACTTTTTGTAGCTCGTCATTCACTAAGCGCTGGAATTGCTCCTCCGAGACTGGGAAGGTGCCGTTGATCGACTCCTGCTGCTGCGTCAGCGCCAGCATGAGGTCGATCGTCCTGTCGTCGATGCCCGTGCGCGTGCCTTCCTTGTGTTCCTGCAGCACACGACGGAACCCGGGCCAGGTCTTGTGTTGCGTCTCCTCGAACAGTCGGCTTACGTCATCGTGGGCGATGCTCGCCATCGTGCCTCCTCGGCGCTTGTCGGGCGCCGATGGCTGTGTTGCGCGCTGAGCCACCGGCCGCGGATCACGCACCACTACATTGTGATCTTGCTGAGCTCGTTCTCCAGCACGCGCTGCATCTGATCGGCTGAGCCAGGGTACGGCTGCTTCGACTGTTCGAGCTGCTTGGTGGTGATCAGAAGCGAGTCGACGATCGAGTCTTCGATGCCTTCGGCCTTGCCCTTGTGCTGCTGCAGGACCTGGTGCAGCCCCGACCAGTTGTGCTGCTTGTTCTCCTCAAAGAGCTGGCGGACATCATCTTGCGGAATGTGGGCCATGTACCCCTCCTTGGCCATGCTGGTCTTCTTGAGCCTGCGTTGTGGACGCAGACCCACGATCCCAATGCCAGCAAATCCCGTGCCGCCGGGCGGATGTGGTCGGCTGGCACACTTCATGCTCTTCTTCAGCGGCAACTGCTCGGCCTGTCATTGCGAGTACCCCATGCCGCCGCGCGGCATGTGCAAGCACAGACACTGCGACTGTCATTGCGAGTACTCCAGGCCGCGGTGCAGCCTGTGCAAGCACAGAAACTACTGCTGTCATTGCGAGGAGGCCGCAGCCGACGAAGCAATCTCCATGTCTGACGCGGAGATTGCTTCGCTCCGCTCGCAATGACAGGACCAAGTTTCTCAACAGGAGGCCGCAGCCGACGAAGCAATCCCCACGTCGCGATCGGGTGCTGGCGCACTTGGAGATTGCTTCGTCGGCTGCGGCCTCCTCGCAATGACAAACGGGAAGTCTGTCAACAGCGCAGCGAAGCAATGACAGGCCAGGGCCATTGGCGGCGACAGGCCGAGCGGTCGCGAATTGTGGACCGGCGGAGCATTGTGCAATGGTGGACCAATCATGGCGCAAGATCGTCGTGCTGCGGGCCAACGGCCTGGGCGACTTTTTGCAGGCCACGCCGGCGTTGCGCGCACTGGGCAAGGCTTACCCCGCCGCCGAGATCACCTTCCTGACTCTGCCCTGGTTGCAGAGGTTCCTCAGCGGCCGCTACCCCTACCTGCGCCGGGTGGAGGTCATCCCGCGCTATCCTGGGATCAACGAGCCCGCGCCGCACGAGCCGCAGCCCGCCGAGGCGGTCGAGGCGTTCTTTGCTCGCATGCAGGCGGAACATTTCGACCTGGCCATCCAGATGCATGGCGGCGGCGCCGAGTCGAACCCCTTCATCGCCAAGCTGGGGGCGCGCCACACCTTGGCGCTGGCGGCCGCGGGCAGTCTGCCGCTGGAGCAGAACCTGCGCTACTGCTACTACCAGCACGAAGTCATCCGCTACTTGGAACTGGTGGGGCAACTGGGTGTAGTCTGGGATGGCCTGCAGACTGATCTGCCCGTGCTTGCCGGCGACCGCGTGCGGCTGGCGCAGGTGTGGCGGCCCGAGGGAAGGCGCTACGCCGTGCTGCACGTGGGCGCCGGCGACGTGCGGCGCCGCTGGCCCGCCGAGCGCTTTGCGCGGGTGGCCGAGCATTTGTATGCGCGCTATGGTTGCGAGGTGGTGCTGACGGGGCGGGCCGAGGAGCGGCCGGCGCTCGAGCAGGTGCAGGCCGGCTGCCGGGTGCTGCTGGTGGACCTGGGTGAGCGGCTTGACCTGGGCATGATGGCGGCGCTGCTGAGTGGTGCGGCGCTCTTGGTCTCAAACGACACCGGCCCGGCGCACATGGCCTACGCCCTGGATACGCCTGCCGTGATCGTCTTCTGGTGTGGCAATGTGATTACTGCAGGGCCGCTCAAGCGCGAGCGCTTCCGTCCGGTGCTCTCGTGGACGCTCACCTGCCCCATCTGCGGCACGGCTGGCCGCTGCGCCTGCCCGGCCTCGTGGGTGGCCGGGGCGTCGCTGGAGGAGGTGCTGGCCGAAGCGGACGATTTGCTGGCGAACTGAAGGAACTGGGGGGACTGAAGGGGCTGAGGGGGCTCCGGCACACGCCGCATGCCCCTTCCCCCCAGTTCCTTCAGTCCCCTCCGCCGAGGAGCTCTTCCGCCGCCAGCTCGGCCGCAATGGCCACAAAGCGGGTGCACAGGGCCTTGTGGTCGGGGAGGTCAAAGCCGAGGGTGTTCAGCTCGCGGCAGTCCTCAGCGCCGGCGCGCTCGACGAAGCGCTGCCACAGGCGCTGCGCGCGCTCGTAGGCCAGGTCCTTCTGCGCGGCGTCGGGCGTGGTGCGGCCGAGGGCCAGGCCCAGCGCCATCACGCTGCCGCTCAGGGCGCCGCAGACGCAGCCAGCGCGGCCGATGCCGCCGCCAAAGGGCGTGGCCGCCTTGAGCACGGCGTCGTCGAGCGGCAGGCGCAGCGCCGTGGCCACGCCGTAGAGCGCCGACTCGGCGCAGTTGTAGCCATGGTCGCCGAAATGCTCGGCCGCCAGCTCAGCGGCCTCTTGCACCAGGGCGCGGCGCTCAGATGCAGAGAGGCTGCGAAGGTTGGGCATGATGGAGCCCCCTTTGGGAGTGTTGGCGTGAGTCACAGCAGGCTCGCGCTGCGGATAGTGACCATTGCGTGTGCATGATGCATATTCTACTGCCCACCTCTCGCTGTGTCAACAGAAGCGCGGCCAGGGGGTGCATCCACGTGGCGCAGGCGAGTGTACGGCGAGCAGGTACCCATTACAGGCCATGACCGGGCCTCGCGCTCCGCACTACGCTGGTGTTGGCCGTTCAGGGGTCTGGCGTGTTCGGCGACGCGGCTGGCCGCCCAGCGGGGCGGCCAGCCGCGTCGCCGAACACGCCAGACCCCTCCTTGTGGAGGGCCGGGCGGCGGAGTGAACTGGCCGGCTGTTGCCGGAGCGGCGGAGTGCCTTATGGCATGGCCCTTGCTGGGCAGGTGGCGCGAATATGCGGGTGAGGAGGTCTGCCATGCCCAAGCCGTTGAGCGAACAGGTCGTTGTGATCACCGGGGCCTCGTCGGGGATCGGGCGCGAGGCTGCGCTGCGCTTCAGCCGGGCGGGTGCGGCGGTGGTGCCTGTGGCGCGCAACCAAGAGGCGCTGAACCTGCTGCAGCGCGAGATCACGGCCGAGGGCGGCCGCGCCCTGGCGATGCCGGCCGACGTGGCCGACTATGACCAGGTGGAGCGCGTGGCGCGCAGCACGACGGAGCATTTCGGGCGCATCGACACCTGGGTGAACAATGCTGCGGTGACGGTGTATGGCCGCTTTGAGGACGTGCCGCCCGCCGAGTTTCGGCGCGTGCTCGAGGTCAACGTCATGGGCCAGGTGCACGGCGCACGGGCGGCGCTGCCGCACCTCAAGGCCGCGCACGGCGCGCTGATTGGCATTGGCTCGGTGCTCTCTGGCGTGCCGGCGCCGCTGCTGACGGCCTACACGGCGTCGAAGCATGCCCTCAAGGGGTTCTACGACTCGCTGCGTCTGGAGCAGATGCATGACCGGACGGGGGTGCAGATCAGCTTTCTGATGCCGGATTCGGTCAATACGCCGCTCTTCGACCACGCCATGACGCACCTCGGCGTCAAGCCGGCGCCCTTCCCGCCGGTGTACGAGCCGGAGGTCGTGGCCGAGGCCATCGTGCGGGTGGCGCAGAGCCCGGTGCGCAACGAACTGCTCACCGCGAGCGCGGTGGGGATGCGCGCGCTCGACGTCGTGGCGCCGCGCGCTGCCGACGGCTACTTTGAGCGTGTGGGCTATGCCAGCCAGCGCACCAGCGAGGCCAAGTCGCCCACTGCACCGAACAACCTGTGGCAGCCGGTGCCCGGGCCTGGCGCCGTGCGTGGCACCTTTGGCGCGGCGCCGTTTGACCCGCTGAGCTGGGTGCGCCAGCGGCCGGCAGTCCGCAGCGCGCTGACGGCGGTTGGCCTGGCGGCGCTGGTGTTCCCGCTGGCCGGGTTCATCCTGCGCGGGACCTTTGGCGGCTGCGTCGGCGCAGAGTTCGACTGAATGCTGAGCTGATTGTGCGCTATGCGAGCGTGCTCGGGCTGACTTGGGTGGGCCACGAATGGCACGAATTGCCACGAATGGAGTTGTGGGCGTCGTAGGCAGCATCTCCGGTGCCACCGCGAGGCGAAACGGGCTTAGCGCGCCAAGACCATGACAGCTTCGCGCCAGGCGGCGAGCAGGATCAGGGCGAGGGCGAGCCCGACGGCGGCCCACTGGCCCGCGGTCAATGCCAGGCGCGGCGGCGGCAGCACGCGCTCGGGGTTGGTGCGCATGAAGCGCTTGATCTCCCAGCGCGAGAGCGACGCCGTGGCCGCGGCCACCAGCAGGTAGGCGGCGAACTCGTAGGGCCCAGCGCGCTCCAGCACGGCCAGCGAGGGCGCCAGGCGCTGGGCCATGGGGATGGCGAACGAGTTCGAGCCGATGACCAGGCCGTAGATCACCACGTTGACCAGCGGCGCCAGGTAGCCCAGCGGATAGCCGTTGATGCGCAGCGCGATGTTGCCGAGCACCACCAAGCCGCAGCCCACACCGACGTTCCACAGCACCATGGGCAGCCACTCCATGAGCACGTTCGGCGCGACCGTGCCGCCAACCGCCGCCGCTGCAGCGTTCTTGGAGCGCAACACCCCCTCGGGCAACAGGTGATAGCCGGCGTACCAGGCGGCGACAAAGAGCAGCGCGGCGATGGCCAGCAGCCCGGCAAAGCGCACGATCAGACTCTGGTGTTGCAGCACTCGCGCCGGCAGCGAACGCGTCGCACTTGTGGCTGCTGCGGTGCCGGCGTCCTGTGGCTGCATCGTGCTGCGCCGCTCGACTGCTGTGCCCAAGGCCAGCCCGGCCAACGCCCCCACAATGGGCAGCGCCAGGTACAGTGGCTGCAGTGTGAAGGCGAACAGGGCCGCTGCGACCGCAAAGGTCAGGCCCGCGCCCCTCGCCGTGTAGACGTACCGTGGACCCTTCATCGATCGCTTTCCTTCCCGGTGCCGAACCCGTGAGGTGAGGTTGCCTGCTGTGAAGCCTCACCCGCGGCGCCAATGAGCGAAACGTCGTGCCAGGAGCAGTATACTGCAATCGCCTGTCCCGTGCTTCAGGCGCCCGGCGAGGTTGCAGCCTGGCCAGATCGCCAGGGCAGACGGCAGGGCCTGCGGCTGGAGGATGCCGGCAGCGCCGCGCGGCCCGAGGTGGCGCTTAGGCAAGGGGGTGCGCAGCGTCGTTGGCCCGCCCGCGGGCGGGCCAACGGCGCTGCGCACCCCCCTTAAGAACGGCTATTTGATGACGAACTGGGCGACGAGGGCGATGGCGACCAGCAGCGCGAACATTGACGCGGCGAGGATGCCGATGCGGCGCAGGTCGCCGAGGACGTAGCGATACTCGCCAGCGAGGTCGGCAGTGGTGTGCGCGGGCGCGGGCTGCTCGGCTGCGGCGCTCGGGCGGATGGTGGTGGTGCCGGCGGCGCTCACCACGTTCCGCTCGGCCTGGCGCACCGCCGATTTCACCTGCGACCGGCGCTTGGCGGATTTCTTGGCCATGTGCTCCTTTGCCTCCTGAGTCTCTACCCGATCAACTCGGCTGTGACCACAATACGATGGCTGTCGACGAGCGGCGGGTAGCAGGTGATGAGGGTCAGCATCGCCTTCCCCGTCGGGTCCATGACGCTCGTTTCTTTGGGCGTGACGATGCGCGTATCGACGACCCGGTAATGATAGGTCTGTGCGGGCGTCCGGATCAGGACGTCATCGCCCTGCTGCAGCTCGCTCAGGTCCTTGAAGATCGACCCATAGATATCGTTGTGCGCCGACAGCACCATATTGTCGGCCGCGCCCGGCAGGGCGCTGCCAACGTGGTGGCCGACGCCGTTCTTGAGCGCCTGCCAGTCGTCGCCCTCCACGATGGGCGCGTCGACGCCGATGGCTGGGATGGCGATGCGCGCCCCCTTGAGCGAGACGGGCGTGGGCGCCGGGGTAGCGCCGGGCGTCGGCGAGATGCGGCCACCGGGCAGCTCGGCGTCGCTCGGCCGCAGTGTGGCGCTCGGGGCCGGCGTCGCGGTGGCGGCGGCGGGTGTCAAGAGCGGCAGCGCCGTGGCCACCGGCAGCGGCGCAGTGGCGGTCGCCGTGCTGCGCGGGCCGCCCAAACGCGCCAGGTCGGCCTGCAGGCGGTCGACCAGGCCGAACGACACCAAGGCTGCGGCCACCAGGCCCACCATGGCCACGACCTCGATGGCCACCAGCAGCCGGTCGAGCCACGAGGCTGTCTGTGTGCGGTCCTTGGGCAGCGGCAGCCGGCGCTTCTGACGTGGTTGCGACGGCTCGACGGTGGCCGCCTCCACAGGCGCCTGTGTCGCTGCGGCAGGCATGGCCGGCGCCGGCTCGGCGGGCGCGGCCGTGTGGGCCTCAGCCGGAGTCTCCTCCGGCGCAGGTTCCAGCGCTGGGCGCCAGTGCTCGGTGGGAGCCAGCCGGGTGCGCCTGGGCACCAGCGAGCCTGCGGCCAGGACATCGGCCTCGTCGTCGAGGCCGGCGGTGATGCGCCTAATGCGGGCGCGCGCGGCAGCCCGGCGCTGAGCTCTTGTGGCGCGGTCCAGGTTGTCGGTCACGGGGTTCCCTGCCCATAGACAGCGATGGTTGAAGACCGATTATAGCCTGCACATGGGGGCGCGTCAAACAGCCAGCTTGCCCCCTCCGGCATCCTGGCATCAGCCGGGCACTCTGCTCGGCTACCACCCGGCCCTGGCCCAGGAAGGGTTTTGGGTGGGTTGGCCTGCCAGCAGCCCTGGCGCGCCCGCGGGCGCGCCAGGGCTGCTGGCAGGCCAACCCACCCAAAACCCGCCTTGAGGGTCCCGAACCGGTCTCGTGCGCAGCGTGATACCCGGTTGCGGGCCAATGACGGTCTGCTGCAATAGGCTGCTATGCGGCAGGGCGACCCAGCCGGCTGCGCACGAGCTGCATCAGTGTGGCCAGCTCTTCGACGCGCAGCAGCGCCAGGCCGATGATGTAGACCAGCGCGCCCAGGCCGCCGGCGCCGGCAAAGAGCGCCAGTTGGCTCAGCTTGCCCGTCGCGGGCAGCAAAGGCTGCAACAGGGCGAGCCCGGCCCACATGGCCACGCCGGCGGCCGCGGCCGCGATCAGCGACTTGGCCGTGGTCGAGAGCATGCCGTGGCCGGCCATCGTGCCGACCTTGCGCTGCAGCAGCGCCCACATGAGGATGCAGTGCCCCGTGAGCTGCACCGAGTTGGCGATGACCAGCCCGATGTAGCCCATGTGGAAGACAAAGGCCAGGAGCGGCCCGACGATGAGGTAGGCGGCTACGCCGGCGATGCCCACAAGCACCGGGGTGACGGTATCGCGGCGGGCGTAGAAGGCAAAGACGATCGGCTGGTCGATGGCGGCGAAGGGCAGCCCGGGCAGGTAGAAGAGCAGCGCGCGTCCTACCTGCGCGGTATCGGCCGGGGTGAAGGCGCCGTGCTCGAGGATCAGGCGGATAGCCGCCTGCCCCAGCACCAGCAGCGCCACCGCCGACGGAATGATCAGCACGAGCACCAGGCGCAGCGCGCCAGCCAGGGTGCGGCGGAACCGGGTGTTGTCGGGATCCTCGCGGATGCGCGCCAGGGCGGGCAGGGCGGCGGTGGCGATGGCGACCGACACCAGTCCCAGCGGCAATTGGATCAGGCGGGTGGCATAGTCCATCCAGGCTAGTGCCTCGCCCACTGTGCGCGAGGCCAGGCTGCTGTCGATGACGACGCCGATCTGCGCCACCACCAGGCTGCCGGCCACGGGCAGGTAGAGGATGAGCATGCGGCGCAGCGCCGGGTGGTGCAGGTCGAGGCGGGGCCACAGGCGCAAGCCGCGTAGCCCGGGCAGGATGACGGCCAGCTGCAGGAGCGACCCCAGCACCACGCCGATGCTCAGGGCCGGCACGCCGATGCGGTGCCCAGCGAGGGCGGCCATGATGATGACACCCAGGTTGAACACGGCGGAGGCCATGGCCGGGAAGACGAACTGCTGCCGCGCAAAGAGCACCGCGGCCACCACGCCCCAGAGGCTGAGGAACAGCAGCGCCGGCAGGATCAGGCGCACCAGGTCGACGGCCAGCCCCAGCACCTGCGGCTCGAGGCCGCCGCTCATCAGCCACGCCAGCAGCGGCGCGCCGAGCTCGAGGACGGCGACGATGACGATAAAGCCGAGCCCCACCAGCGTCAGCAGCGTGCTCGTCAGCCGCTCCAGCTCTTCGCGTTCGCCGCGCGCCACGTACTCGCTGAGCACCGGCACCAGGGCCGCCGTGACCATGCCGCCCAAGAGCAGGTCGTAAAAGATCGTGGGCACCTTCGAGGCGGCGTTGAAGGCGCTGACCTCGGGCGGCGCGCCAAAGACTCTGGCCACGACCGTCACACGCAAGAGGCCCAGCACCCGGCTCAGGAGCTGGCCGACAAAGATGACCACTGCAGAGGCGGCCACGCCCCTGGCGACGGGGTGGCGCTCGACGGCGCTCACAGGGGGCTGGCTATCGGCCATGCGCCTGACCTTGCCCTTCCCTTGCGGCCATTTCGGCCAAGATCGGCCGCGCGGCCGCGAGCGCCCGCGCCCGGTGGCTGATGTGGTTCTTGACCTGCGGCGCCAGCTCGGCCATGGTCGCGCCCAGCTCAGGGATAAAGAAGACGGGGTCGTAGCCAAAGCCGTGGCTGCCGCGCGGCGTGTCGATGATCTCGCCGCGGATGGCGCCCTCGGTGGTGCAGACCTGGCCGCCCGGGGTGGCCATGGCGGCGACGCAGCGGAACTGGGCGCCGCGCTGCTCGGGCGGCACGCCGCGCAGCCGGCCCAGGAGGAGGCGGATGCGGTCCATGTCGGAGGCATCGGGCCCGGCCCAGCGCGCCGATTGCACGCCCGGCGCACCGCCCAGGGCATCGACCTCGAGGCCCGAATCGTCGGCCAGGGTGACGAGGCCGCTCAGGGCGGCGTAGCCGCGGGCTTTGAGGATGGCGTTCTCCAGGAACGTCTTGCCCGTCTCGGCGATTTCCTCGGCGATGCCCAGCTCGCTGAGAAAGGTGCACTCGATGGGCAGCCCGCTCATCAGCTCCCGAAACTCTTTTAGCTTGCCGGCATTGCGCGTGGCCAGCAGTAAGCGCATGTACCCTCTCTTTGCTTGCAGGACCTGGCGGCTATGATAGCATAGTAGACAAACATTGACAAAAGCTACCTTCTAGCATATACTGGGCCATAGTGTGTGCTGCGATCGCCACGAGCGTTGGGCGTCTGGCCGGCGCCTGCCGGTCCCTCGGGCATCCTACGGTGCGCTATCGGCAAAGATTGGCGCAAATTACGAATCTCTCGAGGAGACGAGGACGCGTGCAACGTACAAAGAGGCGTAACGCCCTGACGATCCTGCTTGTGCCTCATACCGAGCGGGCTCCGGTCAGCTTGCGTTTGCCCTTTTGGCTGCTTCCGCTCATATCCATCGCGCTCGTCGCCGTCACGGTGGCTGCGGGGGTCTTTGGCTACCAGTACTACAGCCTGCAGCACCGGGTCAACGATCTGCTGGGCGAACAAGCGACCGAACGGGTGCGACAGCGGGAGATGCGGGCCACCATCCTGAGCCAACAGGATGAGGTGCGCAACCTATCCACGCAGGTGGAGGGGTTCAAGGCTGAGCTCCTGAGTGTGCGGCGGTTGAGCGACGAGATCCGCGATATCCTCGGCATCCCGGCGCCGACGCCTGCGGCGACGCCGGCCCTCGCGCCGGGCGAGCCGCAGGGCGGGGCGACGGTGCCGGCCAGCGGGGGCGGCGCCCCGGCCGAGCGCACTGCGCTCAAGCCGTCGTCGCGCAGCATGCGCATGGCGGTGGAGAGCGGCAGAGAAGTCGTCGGCATGAGCTCGGCGATGCCGGCCGAGATGCAATCGCTGCAGGAGCTGCGCCAGCTCGTGTTGGAGCGCCTGTCGCGCATCGACGACGAGCATGGCGACTGGGCGACCGTGGAGCGCGAGCTGCGGCAGTGGGCGGCCGCGCCGCACCTGTGGCCGACGGCGGCACACCCCATCTCGTCAGAGTTCGGCTACCGCGAGCTCTTTGGTGTCTATGGCTTCCACTATGGCATCGACATCCCCGTCTGGAGGGGGACGCCGGTGCACGCCACCAAAGACGGCACGGTGGTCGAGGCCGGCTGGCTTGGCGGTTGGGGCTACATGGTCGAGATCGCCCACGAGGCCGGCTACAGTACCATCTACGCCCACAACTCGGCGCTGAAGGTCAGAGTGGGGGACAGGGTGAAGGCTGGGGATGTGATTGCCCTCTCCGGCTCTACCGGCATCTCTACCGGTCCCCACGTGCACTATGAAATGCATCTGTACGGCACGCCCGTCGATCCTCTTCGCTACATAGACCAGGGCTAGTGAGCCGGCAGGGCGGCCTCGGCGCGACCAGTGTTGCGCCCCGCAGGCCGCGTGACAAACGGGCAGTTGGTCAAGAGGAGAGGGCGCTAGACAGGGGTACTCGAGTGGCACTGTTCGGCAAGGACAAGGGGCCCGTGGTGGTGGGGCCCGGCAAGATCGAGAACGTCTTTGGGCCCAGCACCCGCTTTGAGGGCAACCTTACCTCCGACGGCAACATCCGTGTCGATGGCGTGTTCGAGGGCACGATCGAGACGGCCGGCAACGTCATCATCGGCGAGCAGGCGCGCGTGATGGCCGATATCAAGGCCAACGGCGTGCAGGTCTGGGGCGCAGTGAAGGGCAATATCACGGCTCTGGGCAGGCTCGAGATCCTCTCGTCGGGGCGTGTCTGGGGCGACATCAAAGTCGCCGCGCTGCTGATCGACGAGGGGGGCGTGCTCCGCGGCCAGTGCATCATGCAGGGCGAGGGTGAGCCCCTGCTCATCGAGGGCGCGCGCGTGCGCGAGAGCGAGAGCGAAGACGTGGCTCAGACCGAGACAGAGGCCGAGCCTGAAGACGAGGAAGAGTAGGGCGGCAAGTCCTGGTGACGAGCGGGCGGGAGAAGCGCTTCTCCGGCCCGCTCTTGCTTTGTCACGTGGTTAGGCAAGGCCCACGAGTTGTGCTATGATTGCTCGCGGCGAATCCAGCGTCAGCCAGCGATAGTACTCACGCGGTCGCGTGGCCGGGCTTGTCGCCTCCCTGAGGCCTCCCTGCCTGCGCCCTTTGGGCGCAAGCAGGGAGGGGCTTGCGATACGCGAGGCATGTGGACCGCGTGAGTACTATCAGAGAGCGTAGCTTAGCCCCTTTTGGGCGTCGGGGAGGCAAGGGTGATGAAGGCGGTGCTCGTCATGCGCGGCTGCGTGCTGCCGGCCAAGGGCGAGGGCAGCGGCGAGGAGAAGGCCGGCCTGCGCGCGCTGGCCGAGACGGGTTTGTTCACTATCCTGCTGGGCACTGCGCCTGACGCCACGGCCTCCTCAGGTGCGGGCAACCGCGCCGCAGCGGCCGTGGAGGCAGCCGGCGGCAGGGTCGACGCCGTGGTGTGGTGCCCCCACGCGAGCGACGCGGGCTGTGGCTGTTGGGGCGAGCGCCCCGGCCTGATCCTCGAGGCGGCCAACCGCTTTGACCTGCAGCGCAACGATTGCTATCTCATCGGCACGACGCCGACCGATATGGAGATGGCGGTCGCTGCGGGCGTGCGGCCCATCCTCGTGCTCGAGGGGCGCACGATCGGCGAGATCATGGGCGACTCGTGCGAGCGCAAGGACTTTCCCGTGGCCCGCACGCTGGCACAGGCCATGGAGTATGTCAGAGTGGAAGAGGAAACCACCGCTCAGATCGGCAGGCCACGGCAGAACCTGCCGCCGGCCCCGGCCGAGGAGCCCAATTCGCCCATTGCGGGCAGCCCCACCGTGCTCCCCATTTCGAGCGCTGCCGTGGCGGCCAGCAGGCGCACGCGCCTGCGCCCGCGCGAGGTCGGCCGCTGGCTGAGCTTTCTCGTGGTGGGCGGGGTGTGGCTGAGCTTGGGCATCGCCTATCTGCTGACACACCTGTACCGCGAACAGCGCTTCCCCGAGGTGGTGTGGTACATCACACTGCAGTTCATCCCGCGCGTGGCCCGCGGCGTGCTCTTTATCCTCACCGGCGTGGCCGTGGTCGTGCTGGCGAGCTGGAGCTTCTTGCACACCGTCAGCAACGGGCAACTCAAGCGGCGCTAGAACATCAAGCATTCCTGTGGAGGCCTGCAGACGGCCGAATCGATGCCCTGCGACGCCCACAAAGCCGCCTCCGACGCCCAACGAGGGGCTAGGCTGCGTCGCCTGTGCGGTGCCGACGCCCACGAGGGGCTGGGCTACGTCGCCTGTGCGGTGCCGACGCCCACGAGGGGCTACGTCGCCTATACCATTGCTTGGCCGATGTTCTAGCGGCTGCGTTCCCCGGCGTGGCGGTGGTCGCCGACGAGCAGGGTCAGCGCCCAGTTGACCAGGCTGATGACCAGGGCGCCCAGGAAGGCGGCGACAAAGCCGTCAACCGTGAAGCTCAGCCCGAGCATGGCGCCGACATAGCTGGCCAGCCAGAGCATGAGGGCGTTGATGACCAGGCTGAAGAGGCCCAAGGTCAGGATGATCAACAGGCCCGTCAGGAAGGTCAGGATGGGGCGCACGAGGGCGTTCACCAGGCCAAAGACGAGGGCCATGGCGAGGAAGGTCACCCACGACCCTTCGGAGTGTATCCCCGGCACCAAGACGACCGCAAGGTATAGGGCGACGGCGTTGATGAGCAGTCGCAGCAGGAGCCTTCGCATCGCTGGAACCCTCCTCCACCTGGGGCTTGTCTCTACTCGATAAAGATCTCGACGCGCTCGGCGTCCTCTTCGTCTTCGACGTCGATGATCTTGCCCTGAGTCCCCTCGCGGATGGCCTTGGTGATCTGCTCGACGTCGAGGCCCTCGACTTCTGGGGCGAAGCGAGCGCCCATCTTGATGCCCACGCTGACCAGGCCCATGGGGATGTTGACGTTGACCTTGCTTTTGCCGGTGCGCAGGTCGGTCACGCGCACGCGGAACCAGCGCGGCGAGCCCTGGGGGGCTGCCTGGCCGGCCCGGTCGGCCTTGTCGAGGGCGGCCAGGAGTCTGGCGCCCTCCTCGGCGCTGATCTGGCGTGACTCGATCATTTTGAGGATCTGCATGCGCTCTTCTGTCGTCGACATGGTACACCCCCTGGTGGCCTGTCTGCGGCCCGGCTGGCCCTGTGCGCCGGCCGCTCTCGCCGCGATGGTTCACTCACCGATAGACACCTGGATGTGCTCGCCGTCCTTGCTCTCGTCGACGTCGACAGAGAATGTCTCGCTCCGGCGGGCGCCTTCGCGCGGGGCGAGGATGGGTCCTTCCTGTAGGCCCTTACTCAAGGTCGAGGACCATCTGGTCGAGGCTGCGCACCGTGACAAAGCTGCGCCCTTGCATGACCTGCAGCGCCTCAGGGTGGCTGGTCGAGATAGTGGCGGCGATGGCGCGCGGCGCCCAGGCGGCCAACGCGGCCAGGCCATAGTCGGCCAGCGGCGCCTCGAGCGGCCCCCGTGCCTGCGGGCGCACGGCCAGGTCGAGCCGGGCCGTGGCGCCGCCGCTCAGGGCCAGGATGCTCACGGCCGCCACGAGCGAGCTGCCCTGTTCCAGGCCCCAGCGGGTCGTCTGCCGGCCGCTGAGAAAGGCATCGCACCACTCGCGCAGGCGGCGGCCCAGCGTGGGCCGGAACGTCTGCGGCTCGATGGGGCGCACGCGCTGCGCCTCCAGCGGCGTGGTCGCGCGCGCCAGGTCGAGCAGGGCCTGCCAATCGCGATCCTCCAGGCGGCGCAGGCCCGGCACTCGCGGCTGGGTGCGGCTGTGCAAGGGCCCGTGGCGGGCGAGCTCGACGATGGTATCGTAGCGCCGGAAGCCCAGGCGGCGGTAGAGTCGCTGCGCGGGCTCGTTGTCGGTGCGCACCTGCAGGAGCACCTGCCGGCCGCCACGGCGCCTGATACCCTCCAGCGCCGCCTCCATGAGTCGTCGCCCGATGCCCCGGCCCTGCAGGCTGGGGTGCACGGCAACGTTGCTGACGAACCAGCGCCCGTCTGCGCCCTCGGGGGCCGCCGTCACGTTGCCCACCAGGCGGCCTTGCTGTTCCCACACGTAGCCGCCGGCAAGGGGCGCGACGCGCTCCATCACGGTCAAGAGTGGGCCGAGCACAGCCAGGCTGCGCATATCGGCCACCAGAGTGTTGCCCATCTGCTCCAGCTCGGGGCCGAAGGCGACTTCGATCAGGTCGGCAATGGCCCCCATGTCGCGCGCTGGGTCGGCGGGCCGGGCGCAGCCCTCATTCTCCGAAACACAAGCGATGGCGAAGATCATAATCCTCCGGCCGGGCGGGCTCACCTGAACCCCACGCTGAGTCGATTGGCCGGCCGCTTATAGTATAGCACCATGCCGCCAGGCTGAAAAGATCAGGCCGCGCTGCCCAGGAGCCGTAGCGCTTCCTCCGACGTGAGCTTGCCGGCGGCGAGGTCCTGCAGGATGCTGCGCCGCTGCTCGCTGGAGGGGCCGGCCTCTTCGGGCACGTCGTAGCCCAGGGTGCGGATGACATCGTTCAGCCGCGAGCGCACGGCAGGGTAGGAGAGCTGCATCTCCTCCTGCACGTGGTTCAGCTTGCCCTCGCAGCGGATAAAGGTCTCGACGAACTGGAGCTGCTCGGGGCTCAGACGGCAGAGGCGGCCGAGCGAAAAGTGGCCCTCGATGGCAGTATCGCAGACGCGGCAGTAGAGGCGCGTGACCTCGAGTGCCTCCTGGCAAATGGGGCAACGCCCGACGACCGGGTTCATCTTCGTACTCCTCTGACGGCACAATTCTCACTACTCTACTCATAGTATAGCGCAATCCGCATTGCTTGTCAATGATGCGGGTAAGATTGATGTTGTGGTTGTGAAGAATATTCACACAGAGTGCGAAAATATTGCCGTGGAGGGCACCCCCGGTTCGTAGTTGGCGCTTGAGCGCCAACTGCGAACCGGGCGACCTGCGCTACGAGCCGTAGTGCTCCTTGAGGAAGGCGCCCCAGCCCGCTTCGAGCGAAGCGCGGCTGAGGCCGAGGACGCGCTGCAGCGCATCCCAGCTCGAGGTGCCCGGCCGGATGGCCTGCACCAGGGCACTGAGCTGGCCGGCCTGGTAGGTCAGGCCCAGGTATTCGCCGAGCGTGTAGGCCAGCGGCTCGACCCAGTCGGCGCTGGGTGCCCAGTCTCCTTCGCGGAGGGAGTGGGAATCGCTGCCGAGGCCCTGCACGTCGAGCGTTCTCGCCAGGCCGTCGCCCAAGCCCTGCTGCACGATCGGCCGCCAGTCGGGCTGCCAGGCGCCGGCATGCCAGAGGGCCAGCGCTTCGACCAGCCACCAGTCGCCTGCCGCCGGCTGGCTGCGGCCGAGGGCGCGCTGCAGGACGGCGCGCGCGACCGACAGCCTGGCGCTGCGCTCGAGCGCGGCGGCGCGGTCGGTGGCGCTCCACATCTCGATGGCGAGCTGGGGCGAGGCAAAATAGTCGACGCCCGAGGCGCTGGCGCCGTAGGGGAAGCTGCGCACGGTGATGCGCGAGGCAGAGCGGGGCACCTCGCGCCAGGCGTCGCTGGAGGTGGGCGCGGCGGGGGGATACTGCGCCGTCAGCGCAGCGCAGAACGATTCCAGCGCTGGGGCCAGGCGGGCGGCAGGCGCACAATCGGGGCCCTGGGCGATCACGGAGAGGTGCTCGGTCTCCAGCTCGCTGGGGTCGCCCCAGAACTCGGGTGGCGGCGGTGCGTGGCGCCAGTGGCCCTCGCTCTGCTGGTAGAACCAGGTGCTGCGCCAGGCATGGTTGCCGTCGGAGAGCAGCACGGTCACCTCGGCCTGAGCGGCGCCGAGGTGCAGGCGCTCGACCCGGGGCCGGGCTGTGGGCCGCGCCGCGTACCAGGCGGCCTCGCGGGCAAAGTTCTCCTCGTGGTAACGTATCCAGGGGGCGTGCATCTGGTCGAGGGCGGCCAGGAAGAGGTCGCACTGGCCCGTCTGCAGGGCGAGCACTTCGGCCGCGATAACGCGCTCGAGCTCAGCACGGGCGATGGCCAGGCTGCGCTGTGCACGGTAGTACAGGGCGCCGGCAACGGCGAGCGCGGCCAGGGCCGCGATCAGGACGCGCCGCCGCACGCGGGGCGAACGCCACGGAGGCTCCGGCTCCGAGTGGGCGATCGGCTCGCCGGCGCTGCGCCAGGTGAACTCGATGCCCATCAGCGCAACCGCTCGACGTCGCCCACCAGGATGCGCTGCGTCGTGCCATCGGCCAGCTCGAGCACCAGCGCACCGTCGGGGTCGGCGCTGCGGGCCAGACCCTCAATGACTCCCTGATGCGTCGTCACCCGCACCATCTGCCCCAGTGTGGCCAGGTGCTCGACCCAGTCGGCATGGGGCAACTCGCCGGCGCGCAGGCGGTCGTAGCGCGCCTCGATGCGACGCAGGATTTCCTGCAGCAGCGGCAGCCGGGGCAGCGGCCGGCCAAAGGCTTCGGCGAGGCTGGTGGCCTGCCCGGCCAGGTCGGGCCAGGCCGAGAAATCCACGTTCACGTTCAGCCCGATGCCCGCGACCACATAGATGCCGTCGTCGAGGCGGCACATCTCGCTGAGGATGCCGGCCAGCTTGCGCCGGCCCAGGAGGAGGTCGTTGGGCCACTTGATGGCCGGCTGCATGCGCGTCTCGGCGGCGATGGCCTCGACGCAGGCCACGCTCAAGAGCATGGTCACCTGGTAGGCGTCTTGCGGGGGCAGCGGGGGGTAGAAGACCAACGAAAAGAGCAGCGCCTCACCGGGCGCAGCGACCCAGCGGCGCCCCAGCCGCCCGCGGCCGGCGGTCTGCTCTTCGGCGATGACCAGCGTGCCCTCTGGCGTGCCTTCGAGGGCCAGACGGCGCGCTTCATCGTTGGTGGAGCCGATGCGCTCGTAGTGGATGATGCGCTGGGCCAGCCAGCGGGTGCCGAGGCCGGCGGCGATGCTGGTGGGCGACAATTGTTCCATGAGTAGGGAGAGTACTACAGGATGAAGACGACGTCAACCGCGTTCCCTCAGCCCCCGACGAACTTGCTCCTATACCCCAGCCTTTGCAGCTCGGCGGCGATGCGCTCGCGATGGTCGCCCTGGACCTCGATGCGGCCTTCTTTGACCGTGCCGCCGGAGCCGCAGAGGGCTTTCAGCCGCTTGGCCAGGGCCTCCAGGTCGCCGGGGGTGAGTTGCAGGCCACTCACCACGGTCACCGTCTTGCCGCCGCGGCCCTTCTTCTCGCGCTGGATGCGCGCCGTCTGCTCGCGGGGCGGCAGGCTGACCGCCTGCGGCCCGGCGGGCTCGGGGCGGCGCTTGCCGGAGGGGCGCCCGGTCGAGTATACGACTTGGTCCTTTTCGCCTGCCATGTGATCTCTCACCTGTCGGTCTGTTCACGCCAGTGTCTGCGGCGATATTCTACCCCAACCTGGTGGCTGCGACAATCCCGCCAGGGCGCATGGGCATATCCCCGGAGTGTCGGGGCCACACCCGCTCTCCGGTACTACAAACGGCGGTCGCCCACGATTGGCGCGTTTTGCGGTGGCCGTGGGGCGCGGCCTACTCTATACTGCGGCGTGGGCACCCGACACAACGACCGCAAGGAGTGCACGATGCATGAAGTAGAGGTGCGCAAGGCGACGGAGCGCTTTTTCGAGGCACTGAACCGCATGCTTGCCGGCGATGTGGCGCCGATGGCCATGGTGTGGGCGCATGGCCCCGATGTGATGCAGTTGGGGCCGTTCGGCCGGCGGCGCCTGGGTTGGGATGAGGTGAACGCCGAGTTCGTCGAGGCCTCGCAACTGCTGCAGGGCGGCCACGTGGAGGCCAAGGACCTGGAGATCCGCGTGGAGGGCAACATGGCCTTCGCGGCCTGCGTGGAGCAGGGAGAGACGAGCGAACGCAACGGCAAAAAGGTCACCGTCGGCCACCGCGCCACCTCCATCTTTCGTCGCGATGAGCACGGCGAATGGAAGATGGCGTACCATCACACCGACATGGCACCGGCGCTGAAGGAGCTGGCGAGCGAGCAGGTGAAGGCAGCCGCGGGCGCGCCGGCGGAGCGCGGCTGAACCTGCCCCCGGGCCGATACGCGAGCTCCTGCGTGAGGCGCCCGCGCCGCCGGTGGCATGCTGTATGCTGTTTTTCTCAGCATGTCATTCCAAGACGTCATCGCCTTCATCGTCAGCGGCTTCGAGGCCGCCGGCGTGGGCGCGCTGGTCATCGGCAGCGGCCTCGCGCTGTACACCTTTGCGCGCGCCCTCCTCGCCGGCGAGCGTCGACACGGCGCGCGCATGCCCCCTGCCTACCGCAACCTCCGGCGCGGGCTGGGCCGCGCCATCCTCCTGGGCCTGGAGCTGCTGGTGGCCGCCGATATCATCCGCAGCATCGCCGTCACGCCCACGCTGCAATCCGTCGGCGTGCTGGGGCTGATCGTGCTCATCCGGACGTTCCTGAGCTGGTCGCTGGAGGTCGAAGTCACCGGGCGCTGGCCCTGGGAGGGCACGCGGCCGGGGGCGCTGGCGAGGATGCCGGATGGGGGAGATGGCGAGGAGGCGGCCGACCCCCGAGGGCGCGGCCCACCGTGAGTCGAGACGGCCACATGCTGATAGTAGCGGAGGTCGGTGCCGGGGAGACACCTGACAGGTCTCTGGAGACCTGTCAGGTGTCTCCCCGGCACCGACCTCTCGCGGCGCTTGTGTGACGGGGCAATAGGAGTAGAATGGGAGATGGTGTAGGTGCGCAGTGTGCAGCAATCACTCTCGAAGGAGGACGCCATGATCGACCGTGAGATGCTCATCAACGCCTTCGCTTTCAACCTCAGCATTGTCAAGCGCGAGACCGCGGGCCTCGGCCATGCCGACAGCCTGGTGCAGCCACCGTTTCAGACGAACTGCCTCAACTGGACAATGGGGCACCTGGCCGAGAACCGCGACCTGATCCTGAGGACCTTGGGCCGGCCGCCCGTGTTCAGTGAGGCTCAGGTGGCGCGCTACGGGTACGGCTCGCAGCCGGTGACCTGCCAGGGCGCTGACGTCGTGCCGTTCGAGGACTTGCTTGCGGCGTTTGAGCGCGCGCAAGAGGAGATTGCCCAGGGGTTGCGCGAGGTCACACCCGAGGCGCTGGCGCAGAAGACCAAGTTCGCCGGACGCGACATGACCGTGGGCGGGCAGATCTTCTTCCTCTATTTCCACGAGACCTACCACGCCGGCCAGTTGGAGATGCTGCGCGAGATGATTGTCGCCCAGAGGGGGGCGCGGTGAAGGTCGATCTCCTGGTAGTGAATGCGGGGCAATTGCTGACGCTGGCCGCGCCGGCGCCGCGCCGTGGCGCGGACATGGCCGACCTGGGGCTGCTGCGCGGCGGGGCGGTGGCGGTGCACGAAGGGCGCATCGTGGCGGCGGGGCTGCAGGATGAGGTGCGCAGCCGCTACGAGGCCGAGCGCCAGTTCGACGCCGGGGGCCGCGTGGTGATGCCTGCCTTTGTGGACCCGCACACCCACGTGCTCTACGGCGGTGGCCGCATCGCCGAGTTCGAGCTGCGCCTGAAAGGGGCCGGCTATCAGGAGATCATGGCCTCGGGCGGGGGCATCATGAGCACGGTGCGCGCCACGCGGGCGGCGAGCGACGAGGCGTTGCTCGGCGAGAGCGCGCGGCGCCTGGCACGTATGCGCGCCCAGGGCACGGCCACGGCGGAGGTCAAGAGCGGCTATGGGCTGAGCGTGGAGGCCGAGCTGCGTATGCTGCGGCTGACCCCGGCGCTGGCCGAGCGGACGGGGATGCGCCTGGTGCCCACCTTCCTCGGCGCGCACGCCGTGCCGGCCGAGTATGCGGGGCGGGCCGAGGCCTACGTGGACCTCGTCGTGGAGGAGATGCTGCCGCACGTGGTGGGCCTGGCCGAGTATTGCGATGTCTTTTGCGACGAGGGCGCCTTTACGCTCGAGGAGACGGCGCGCGTGCTGCGCCGGGCGAAAGAGCTGGGGTTGGGGGTCAAGCTACATGCCGACGAGTTCGCCGCGTTGGGGGCGACCGAGCTGGCGGTCGAACTCGGCGCGGCCTCGGCCGACCACCTGATGGTGACGCCCGATGCGGCGCGGGCGCGGCTGGCGCAGTCGAGCACGGCGGCGGTGCTGTTGCCGGGCACGAGCTTTGGCCTGAAGAGCGGGCGCTACGCCGACGGCCGCGCCTGGGTCGATGCCGGCGCCATCGTGGCCCTGGCCAGCGACTGCAACCCCGGCACGGCGCCCAACGAGTCCCTGCCCTTCACCATCGCCCTGGCCTGCCGCATGATGGGGCTGACGCCGGCCGAGGCGGTGGTGGCGGCGACGCTGAACGCGGCCTATGCCATCGGCCGCGCCGGCGAGGTGGGCAGCCTGGCGCCAGGCAAGGCGGCGGACCTGGTGATCCTCGATGCCGAGGACTATCGCGAGCTGGCCTACCGCTTTGGCAGCAACCTGGTCTGGCAGACGGTTGTGGGGGGCAACGCGGCATAGAGGGGTGCTGGTAGTGAGGGAGAAGGAGTGGGCGGCGTCGCCCGCGCGGTGCAGGCGACGCCGCCCACTCCTTCTCCCTCACTACGAACGGGTCTTCTTGTCTTGCCGTCACTCAGAGCTCACTGTAGACGTCGCCCCGGCTCGCGAGCTTGAGCACCAGCACCAGGAGCTGCGCATCGCGCACCTGATAGACAATGCGCCAATCGCATACTCTGACGCGGTACAGATCATAGCCGGTGAGCTTTTTCGCCCCGTGCGGGCGCGGGTTCTTCTCGAGGCCGCGCAGCGCCTTTGTGACCTGTTGGGCCAGGCCACGCGGCAGCCGCTCGAGCATCTTGCCGGCCTGGCGCGAGAGCTTGACCGCGTAGCGCCGCGGCTCAGCCATCAAGCAGCCCCTGTTCCCTCAACTCCTGCTCGACTTGGTCCAGCGTAGCAAAGCTCTCGGGGTCGCGGTCGTATTCAGCCAGCGCTTCTTGCGCATCGCGGACGTCCTGTGCTTCCTCGAGCACATCACGTATGGCGACATAGTCCTCATAGGGGATGACTGCCGCGACCGGCTTGCCGAAGCGCTCGATGACGGTCAGCCGGCCTGCGCCTGCAGCGTCGAGCACATCGCGCATCCTCTTGCGCGCCTCATGGGCGTCGAGCACCTGCTGAAGCACTATCCACCTCCCAGTTGTAGGGGTCGTACGAGTTGTACATCTTGTGTATCTTGATTGTACAACACAAGGCCTCAGAAGTCAACCCCTCGCGACGGGCTGCAGGCTTTGTGTTATAATAGGCCCACGTTCTTTCGGTGGTTCGCCGCATTGGTTCTGATGGGCCCCGACGCCCACGAAGCCGCCTGGGGCGGCCAAGGGGGGCTAGGCTACGCCCTTCAGAAACAACGCGGCGAACCACTAGCGAGGTAGGCGCATGGATGACTGCCTGGCTGTGCCCGGGTTGGTCGAGGCCGAGCGGCTCTACGGCCGGCCAGAGGTACGGTATTACGATCTGGGAGACTGTGGCGACGAGCGGCGCTTCTGGGACATGTGGCAGAAGCGTCAGGGCGAGGTGGTGCTGGTGATCCACCGCAGCGGCGGACGGGTGGTGCTGCAGACGAAGCAGTTCTACCCGCCGGGGACCTACCGTCTGCCCTCGGGCGGCATCGAGCCGGGCGAGGCGCTGCTCGACGCCGTGCGCCGCGAGATGCGCGAGGAGACGGGTCTGGAGGCGCGCATCGAACGCTTTCTCGGCGCCCTGTGCTATCGCTTCCGGCGCGCCGGCAGGGCCGAGGAGCGCGCCTCGTACGTCTTCTTACTGGGTGGCGGTGCCCAGCCGCTGGCGTCACACGACGCGGCCGAGCGCATCTCGGGCTTTCGTGAGGTGCCGTCTGAGGAGCTGAGCGCCGTGGCCGCACAGTTGGAAAGCCTGCCTGGCGAGTGGGCCGTGTGGGGGCGGTTTCGAGCGCTGGTGCACCGATTCGTAAGACGTAATGTGTAAGCAACTACTCAGCCCATCATGTCGAGTCATCTGAACCGCGAAGAACGCCAAGGGCGCGAAGGCAGCACGAAGCCTCTGGAGGAAGGATCCATCAGTCTCCCTTGGCGTCTCCTTCGCGTTCTTGGCGCCCTTCGCGGTTCAAGACGCCACTCACATCAGCAGGCTGAGCAGTCACATGCGTGGAATGTAATGCGTAAAGGCACTGTATGCTGGGCGAGTTGGCCGCGACGCCATGGAGGCAGCGGAACGTGCGGCCCGTCGCTGGTCGCCGCTCGGCCCATCACGCATCACGCATTACGCAGTACGTAGTAGTCAGGAGCGAATACTCTTGGATCAGTACGACGTCATTGTCGTGGGCGCGGGGCACGCGGGGTGCGAGGCGGCGTTGGCCGCGGCGCGCCTGGGCTGCCGCACGCTGCTTCTGACGATGAACCTGGATCTGATGGCGCTGATGCCCTGCAATCCGGCCATCGGCGGGCCGGCCAAGGGGCACCTGGTGCGCGAGATCGACGCCCTCGGCGGCGAGATGGGCCGCGTGGCCGACCGCACCTTTATCCAGATTCGCATGCTCAACGTGGGCAAGGGCCCGGCGGTGCAGGCGCCGCGTGCGCAGGCCGATAAGCGCGTCTACTCGCTGGCCATGAAGCATACCCTCGAGGCTACGCCCAACCTGCACCTGAAGCAGGCGCTGGTGGAGGGGCTGTGCGTCGAGCGGGGGCGCGTGGCCGGGGTGGTCACGCAGCAGGGGCGCCGCTACGGGGCGCGCGCGGTGGTGCTGACGACGGGGACCTTTCTGCGGGCGCGCATCATCACCGGCGAGCACGAGCTGCCTGCCGGCCGCGCGGGCGAGTTTCCGGCCAATGCGCTCTCGCGCTCGCTGCAGGAGGCGGGGCTCGAGCTGGGGCGCCTGCAGACCAACTCGCCGCCGCGGGTTGATGCGCGCACCATCGATTTCTCGCAGACGGTGCCGCAGATGGGCAGCGAGACGCCGCTCTACTTTTCGTTCCAGCCGCCCCAGGGGCCATCCTTGCTGCCGCCGCCGCACCCGGTCTACCCGGTGCCCCAGCCGACGGCGTGGCGGCCGCAGTTGCCCTGCTACATGGTACACACCAACGAGCGTACGCACCAGGTGGTGCGCGCCAACCTGTGCCGCTCGCCCGTTGCGGCGGGCCTCACCCAGGGCGCGGGGCCGAGCTACTGCCCGTCGATCGAAGAGAAGGTGCTGCGCTTCCCCGGCAAGGCCGCGCACCAGCTCTTCCTCGAGCCCGAGGGCATGGCCACGATGGAGGTCTACGTCCAGGGGATGTTCACCGGCATGCCCGAGGAGGTGCAGCTCGCGATGCTGCGCAGCATCCCGGCGCTGGCGCAGGCCGAGATCATGCGCCCCGGCTATGCCGTGGAGTATGATTATGTGCCGTCGCAGCAGCTCTCGCGCACGCTCGAGACCAAGGCGGTGCGCGGCCTGTTCCACGCCGGGCAGATCAACGGCACCTCGGGCTACGAAGAGGCGGCGGCGCAGGGGCTGCTGGCGGGCATCAATGCGGCGCTCGCCGTGCGCGGCAGAGAGCCGTTGCTCATCCGCCGCGACCAGGGCTACCTTGGCGTGTTGGTCGACGACCTGGTGACCAAGGAGCTGACCGAGCCCTACCGCCTGATGACCGGCCACGCCGAGTACCGCCTGCTCTTGCGGCAGGATAACGCCGACCTGCGCCTCTCGCCGTTGGGGCACGCCGTGGGGCTGGTTTCGGAAGAGCGCGCGGCCGCGGTGGAAGCCAAGCGCCGGGCGGTGTGCGATGAGCTGGAGCGCCTGGCATCGATCTGGCTGCCGGCGGCGACGCTGGCAGCGCTCGACCCGGGCAAGCCCGGGGGCAGCCCCGGCGAGGGCGCGAGCGCGCTGCAGACGCTGCGCCGGCCGAGCGTGAGCTATGAGGCCGTGGTCGCCATCGCGCCGCCGCCGGCGCCACTTGCCGGCGCAGCGGCCGAGCAGGTGGCCATCGAGGCCAAGTACGCGGGGTACATCGCCAAGCAGGAGCGCGAGGTGGCGCGCGTGCTGCGCCTGGAGGAGCATCGCATCCCCGATGGGCTCGACTATGGGGCTATTGTCGGCCTGCGCACCGAGGCGCGGCTCAAGCTCGCCGCCATCCGTCCCGCCACGGTGGGCCAGGCCACGCGCATCCAGGGCGTCAACCCCGCCGACATCTCGGTGTTGCTGGTGCACCTCCGCAGGTAGGGTTTTTGTCAGCAGTGCGGCGCCGCCGCACTGCTGACAAAAACCCCTGAAGGTGGAGTCAGTCCTCGCCGATGCGCTGCAGGAAGCGGGCGCGGATGCGCGCCAGGGCGGGCGCGGGGTCGTGGGGGCAGGCGGCGGCCAGCAGCAAGCGCCGGGCCACGGCGAGCAGCGGCGCCAGCTCGGCGGCCAGGTGGGGGTAGGCCACGAGGCAGGCCTCGGCGGGCTCGCCCCGTTGCAGGCGGGCCAGACACTGGTCGAGCGCGTCTTCGGCCTCTTCAGGCCGCCACATTTTGTCCCTACTCCTCAGCCTCAAGGATCCGGCGTAACGAGGCCACCGCGCGAAACTGCAGCGACTTGATGGCGCCCTCGGTCTTGCCCATGCGCTGGGCGATCTCGGCGTTCGACAACCCCTCGGCGAACTTGGCCACGATGACCTGCGCCTGCTCTTGGGTGAGCTGCGCCAGTGCGCGGCGCAGGCGCTCGTGCTCCAGGCGGCGCGCGACGATGCCGGCCGGGTCGGCCCCTTCGGCTGCGAGGCGCTCGTCGAGGCCGTAGCGCTCGCGCTGCCGGTCACGGCGCACGTGGTCGACCACCAGGTTGTGGGCGATGCGGTAGAGCCAGCCGGAGAAGGAGCGGGTCCAGGCCTTGTCGGCGCGGATGGCCTCCAGCATTTTGACAAAGACCGTGCCCGTCAGCTCCTCGGCCAGCCCGGCATCGCTCAGGTGAAAGTATATGTAGCTATAGATGCGGCCCGCGTAGCAGTCATAGATGTGGGCCAGGGCGACGGGGTCATAGTCCTGAACGCGCCGCAACAGGGGCGCATCCTCGCCAGTGCGCACCACGCGCATTTCTCCCTTGTAGACGCAGAGGCACCGTAGAAGATACGGCTGAGTGAGGTCTACCATACCATGGGCGGCGCGCAACTGTCAAAAAGCGGGCATGGCAGAATCTGCCCACACCACAAGATATGGTGGTGTGGCGAGCGGTGGCTACTATATGTTGATGGCGAGTTGACCGGCGATTATCAGATACTTGGTCACCGGAGCGTAACCAGGTTCCCAGGGAGTGCTACAGTGCGGAGACAGCGCGTGTCGAGGGGCGCTATCCGGGTATTGTGCTTCGCGCCAGCCCGGCTCTCGCAGAACCTCTCCAACCCCCTGCCCTGAAGCCGCCGCCACTTAGAACATCGGTCAAGTATTCCTGCGAAGGCCCCCAGACGGCCGAATCATCGCCCTTCGACGCCCACGAAGCCGCCTGCGGCGGCCAAGGGGGGCTAGGCTACGGGTTTGCGAACACGACCTAGTCACAACACCACTGGAGGCTACTGGATTCGATCTACTCAGTTCAACTAATAGTACTTACGCGGTCGACCTGCCTCCAGCATCAAGCCCCCCCACCCCTAGCCCCGCCCCCGGCGCGGGTGCGGGGAAACAGGAGGTTAGGGGGTTCAGCGGGCGCTTCGCGCGACGCGCGAAGCGCCCGCTGAACCCCCATTTAAGGACTCCCCCTTCCCGCTGCGGCGGGAAGGGGGCCGGGGGGATGGGCTCTATACGATG
>Ga0116161_1000791_pt1 | contig 34803 bp, 38 predicted proteins | sample AD_JPNAS3_MetaG_FD_89877 | JGI IMG/M metagenome (GOLD analysis project Ga0116161, IMG submission 89877) | Active sludge microbial communities of municipal wastewater-treating anaerobic digesters from Japan - AD_JPNAS3_MetaG | ecosystem: Engineered > Bioreactor > Anaerobic > Digestate | place... | reverse complement strand
TTTTTGTCTTTATCGTTTCTGGATGCTTCATAAGCAATATGTATAATTTCGTGTAAAATATAATCATTGATAGAAGAAGTTTCAAGATCTGTAAATTCAAATATATTTGCTTGTTTCAATTCTATATTGTAATCACATTGATTTTTTAATCCGGCAAGATCATCATAATGAATCTTCCAGTCGTGCAGAACACGGAAACGCATTTGCCAGAAAGATATTACATTTTTGACATTTTGAATTTGTCTATCTTCGTTGGGTTGTCGACTCACTTCTGTGATCTTGCCGCTATCGAATTTGACATACATAATGCCAGTAAATCCGGTGTTACATAAATCATCAATAATCACATTCTTCAGAATTTCCCTCATGAATCTTCTCCACATTTATTGCTTCAATACACAAGCTATTTATGAACCAATTTGGATTCGATTGACAAAGACCACTTATCCAATGATCAAGTTCAAGAATTTTATGAGTTTTCATTTTATCCAATCCACCTGGATCATAGTCATATTCTCCAGAATAATTGTCATATCCTCCACTTGGAGAGAAATATGTTCCAGTTTTTCGGATAAATATGTTTGTAACTTTAACAATCGCACCTTCCAGATCTTGTCGATATTCAGTATAAATTTTTCTTTCTCTTCCACCAAATCCTTTTTGTTGTATATATTCATAAGCTAAAGCACTTACAATTTTCTTATATACTTTTGATTTTTCATCAATATTAATTAATGAAAAATCAAACAATGCACATTTTTCTGATTTATTAGTAGATTTGTATATAGTTTTATTAAGAAATGTAAATATCTCATCTTGATACAATTTGTCAATTTCTTCACAAGCATCATTAAAAGGTATTGGATAACCAACTCTAATAACCCTTTCGGGGTTGATAATTTTTACAATATCTCCAACTCTAATAATGTTCTGATTAAGCTTTTTCTTCTTTGGTTGTATGGTTGAAAGATCTCCACCATTAAATATTATATTTTTTGTTATATTTGTCATTTTGCATAATTCTTTCATTTAATGGGTAAATGTGAATGATTCCCAAACTCCTATAATATTGTGCACATTCTAGACACAATGGAACTCTGTCTGATTCACCAAGTACAAGCGCTTCTCTCCAACAACAAGCTACTCGATCTGGATGTTTGTGACAGTTTTCAACGAGTAATTTCATTTCTTACTCCATTATAACACTTAATCTAGCAGTTTCTGACATATCGATGGTTTCAACGACTTTTGTTTCAACAACTTTTTCTTTACCACATTTCATACATTTGTAAACAACTTGTGTGCGAGTTTTTTTCATGCTGACTTCACCACCACATTCAGAACAACGCAAAAACATTTTTATTTCCTCCTAGTGATTTATAATAAAAATAAAATATTGGGGCAGAGCTTTCGCTCCACCCCAATCTCTAAATCAGCTTAATACAGTTCCAGTTGGAATCAGTGGTTTGATTTCGTTATTGTCAACTGGTTTTATATTTGTTAATGCTTCTTTCTTTTCTTTTCCAGCTTTCCTAATAGTCAAAAAAGTAGATTCTTTCTGACTTACTATTTGACCATATTTGGCTGGACCAACAGTTTCCATCAACATTTTCAGATCTGTTACAGTTCTTGATGTTGATTGGTATGTGCCTTTCCACCTCTCTCCGTTGGAAAGTTCTGCAATTTTTTCATTAATTTGATCTTCGTGCAACATTCCGGCCACACGTTCTTTAATTTTGTCCATTCGAGTTTCAATTTCTGATTTTTGTTTGCTCATCAATCGATATTCTTCAAATTCTTCACGATATTGTTTTTCTCTTTGAAAAACTTCTTGTTCCGATTTTTCCATTTATTCTCCTTTTTGTTTTAGTGGTATTTGTCCCACCATTCTTGTAACTCTTCTTTTGAACTTCCGGATCCATTTTTTAATATATTACTTACATATTCATCTGCATCTTGATTATATTTATTATATTTGTCAGATCCTTTAATTGCTATATTGTCTCCACCAAAACCTTCAATCAACATCCATATGATTGGGATTAAGATACAACCAATTACAACTCCTATGAGAAAATCCCCAATAACACCCATGTTTGGTTGATTCCTTTCTTTGAAGAACTAAACTATTCTCCATAGAATTGAATCTAAGTTCTTAGCTAATAATGGTCTTATATAATTATTTACAAACAATTCTGTGTCGCCAAAATCGATCAGTTCCATATAGTATGTGAACTTGAACAGAAGTTTCTGATACATTTCATCTTTTTGAACAGAGATGTCAATCCGCTGGAGTTTCAATAGTTCATCAACTACATTTTTTATTATTTTAACTAGATGCGCTTTTACAAGAGAATAATCTCCCTTGAATTTATATTGAATTAGACTATCGAAGCTATCTAGTGTTGTACAGTTTGTATTATTTAAAAAATTTGGAATTACAGTATTATAACAATCTACACATATAAAATTATATACAGCACTTCCTGTTTCAATAAGCTTTTGGGGAAGTATAATTGAACTATCGAAGTCCACTATTGATAAATAGTTGTCATTGACATAATCTAACATATTCGCAAATATATCAGATGTATAAGCTCTATCAACATTATTGATAAGATTTATCCCCAAATTATTAAAATTTATATATTGATCTATAATAATACTTTCATAAGAACTCAATTCTTCATCACTTATAAAATTATTAGGAATAAGAATTGCATTTTCAATAGAATCTAATGAGTTCATGTCAATTGGTTGAATCATTTTGGATGATCTCCTTATTAAATTAAAATGTTACCACCAGTTGCTACTTCTAGGGACTCTATTACGTATACTTTGACGAAGCCTGTGTTGCAAGACATTGCTGAAATGTAAGTCCCATCTGGTTGTTTTCCAATTGCAATTTCATATTCTTCCGCAGGAATTGTGAAGAATGCTGAGCACCGAAGTGCCAAATCTGCATTTGTTTCATCTAATTTTGTAGCTTTTGAATCGTTAATATAATCATTAAAAAGATAAATCGCAGTATCAGGCACATGAATTGCTTTGAGCAGATCATCCTGAATTAAATAATCAATATATTCGCTTTCGTTAGCTAATCCAACAATGATGTTTCTAGTAGCTTTGTCTACTTTAATAGAACAAATACCGGTGCAATTTGAAAGATCGGGCAACTGAATCGCTTCAACAAGGTTTTCAATTTGTTTTGGAAGAAACAATTTAATTTCTCCATTATTAATAATGAATCTCGAATTTTCAACATCATCAAGAATAAAAATATCGTTATTGTTTCTAAATGTTTTGAAAAGTTTTAAATATTTCTTTGGATTTATAATTTGTAAATTGATCTTCTTACCTTCAAAAATTTCTTCAATATTAGAACTAATAATTGCACCAGATGAACTCTGGGTAATATTTGAATCTTTGATGACTAAAGAATCATTACTTGATTTATCAGATATTAGTACACTGAGTACTTTGAGAAGACTGTCAAACTTTGCTGGTGAAATTTGGCAAAGAATAAGATTTTCTTCAAGAGGTTTAAAATTTGTTATTGACATCGGCGAGATCTCAGTTGATTCGACTGAGAAGTCTTCTACTACCGGTGTTTCAATTGATGATATACTTTCAAACGGATTTTCTGTGAATTCGGTCATTTCGCCTCCAAAAGAGTTAATATCGTATTGTTACTTGTAAACCGTCAGAGGAACTCTCAGTCACAATTATTCTGTTATATCGTTTCGGATCCTCGTTTCTTGCCGCTAAAAAATCATTAATAGATTTGCTCATATTAATACTAAATTCACCAGCTGTATTGCTTTCTGAATCTCCATAAAACTTTTTACAAAGATCTTGATTTTCGAAACTAATGGAAATTACTCTATCATTTGTATCAAGATTTTGGTATGTTCTTGGAGTTTTACAATTGTTAATATTCAATAGTAAAATCTCTGGAATCCACTCTGGTGGAATAGTTTTCAGTAAGCCAGTTCTTTCAAACACTTTATTAGGATCGATCCCATATTGTTCAAAGAGCTGTTCGTGAATCATTTTAACTTTCTTTCTTGGTTGATCTGTCCCCATATTATGTTTGTCGGACAGATTCAATCCGTCTACACTTGTTACGGTTATGTTTTTTGACATTTTTATTTTCTCCTAAAGAAAAACAAATATATTGAGGGGAGATTTCTCTCCCCTCAGTTTGTTGTAATTATTGTTTAGCAGATAATTCGTTAGCGATTATTTCGGCGTCCACTTCCATCGGACAACCATTCACAAGCAGTGTCGCCATTTTCTCAGCTGTCTGCTTAAGTATTCGATCACCGAACGTTCCAAACACCTGCTTCGCGGGCTCGACCTCGACCTTCTTCCACTTCTTAGCTGCCTCTTTTACAAGACGGGGCTGGTAAGTGGGTTTTTCTTCGATCGGTCGAAGACTACTTGAAAATTTAGTGATATCATACTTCTTCCAGACCTTTCGGATCTGGATCCTGTTTTCTGTGGCAGTCTTATTAATTACCACTTCGACTACTTTACGATCCATCATGCACGGAGGCGCTACATGATTGATTTTCGAGCACTTATGAAGGATAGCCCGATACTTGATGATCTTCTCGGCGTCATCCTCCACCGAGATCAGCTGTGGCTCAACGATCTCGTTGATCTCCTTCGTGAACTTCCGGAACTCAGGGTCGAACCCCTCCGAAAGCCAATAACCAATGTTAATGAGCCCGTCGTGATCTTCCTGACGGACAAACAACACCTTGTACTGATTCTTCTGTTTGTTAACAAATTCCCGCCCTTCTTTTTCTTCTGAATTCTGATTCTGATTCTGCATTTTCGCCTCCTAAATTTAAGTTTTTAAAATTAAATTAAAAGCTCCACGACAGAGCTTTTTTCTAATCATATTATTTCTATATAAAAATCTTGAAAACTAAAATTAAGTTATATTCAATCCCATGCCCAAAATATAGAGATTGAATATATCTTTTGTCCCACCAGTTTTAGTAGACTCTGGAAGGGATGGCATTTCACCAGTTTCTATAATTTCATTGTACAATTCTCTTTTTGCTTTATGCTCATCACTTCTCGGACCAAGCAATTCTGCCATGATCGCGTTCGCATCATAAGTTAAGAAAGAGTAAATATCCAGATTGGAAATACTCTGTCCACCACCTTGTGCTTTACGCTTTGTTGGTTGTCTAGTTAAACCAGTAAATCGTCCAGTGCCTCTAATATTGGAATATACATCAGAGTAATGTTCAAGAAACATATAATAAGATATTCCAACTGGAACGGGAACATCGGTCCATCTATCAAGTTCCGGGATGTAAACTTTCTCTTCCAGAGGGATTTTTAAGAACTCTGCCGCTGTTCGAATACTTTTGAAATCAATATCTTCAAAAGGCTCAACAATGCAATATAAATGAATCTCATCATCTTTAATGGCTTGTCTTAATTTGTTTCCAGAATAACTATTAACATTAGCAGCCACTTGATCAGCTATTTTCTTTGGACCAACAATATGATAAAGATCAATGATAAATTTAGCTAATTTGTCATTGGTTATTTTGGGATCATCTGCCATTTCTTCAATCTTCTTATTAGCATGAAAGAATATTTTACCCAAATATAATTCTTTTATTAGAGCTACATTCTTTCTACCAATGACAGAAACTGGGCTTAGGAAAATGTCAATGTGATCTGTAAATGTTCCCTTTGGTGGAGTTTCAAGCAATTTACTTACTACTCCTTTTGCTCCATATCTATTAGACAATTTGTCTCCTACATTAACACTCTTCTGTTTCTTGATAAAATAAACAATTCTAGAGCCAACAAAAACATTTCCTTTATATTTATTATCTCCGACATTTATGAAACTAAGATCCATGTTATCAGTAATAGAAAGTTGTTTATCTTTATCTTTTACAACAGATGCTAATTTTGCAATAACAGCTTTTTGCTCTTTTACTAATTCATTATGAAACGAAATAAGCTGTTTATCGGCGGAGTTTTTGTTATTGATGTATACTTTGATATCAATGATTTCTCCTCTGGGAGCTAATTTCTTAATACTTTTTAAGCCAGAAGAAAACATTTCTTGATCAGAATTTTCATCACCATCATCTTCTACTCCCATGTTTGTGGATTCTAAATATTCATCCAATGAAGTATCATATGAAAACTCTACTAAGATTTCTCCACCTTCAAGCTTCTTGTGTTTCTGGGTTTCGAGATTGATAATTTTTGTATCTGGTGGAATCATAATACTAACTTCTTCAACACTGTTTGTCATGGTTGTATCCGCTATATCTTTTGTGAGAATGTAACTGTCCTCATGATTCAGACCAAGATAATTAAACAGTGCAATATTCAGATTCTTACCAGCACAATAAGTACCATTCTTATTAAAATTTTTAGTAAAAGCGACTGGTTGATTTGCTTTTACTTTTGTATCTTTTTCCAATGTATCCATTTCAAGAGCAATATAAGAACCACGTTTAGTTCTGCTCATTCTCGGAACAATATCAAAAATATCAACTGTTCCATCTTTATATTTCACAGTGATTGTTTTGTTGTCATCAACATCAGTAATTATTCCTTCTTTTTTTGCTCTATGAATGAATCTTGTTGAAGCCAATTGTGGTACAATAAATTCAGCTCCAGAACAAACTAGTGGTTGTTCTGGATTGCTGATAGGAGTTGTCTGATTTGCGTGAGTACGTGCTAATGTCAGACGGTCACTATCAACTTGATTTTGGAAAGGTGTTAAAGCTTCGTCAAGTGTTAGAGTTTGCCAACCAGACAATTGGGTGATGTCTTTAGCTCCATACGATCCATACTGATTCGTGATAACTGGAGTAAGAGTGTGATGACAAGTTAAGCCAACATCTACATATTCTGGTGTCGAAACCGCTCCAAGGTTGCCATACTGACTGTGGTGGATATTACGATGCTCTTTTTTGAAACTTTTGCGAGATGGTACGCCTCCTTTTCCACCCTTACTTACTCTGCTTGATAACATAATTTCAGTTACAGGAGCGACTGGTTCTGTTTGCTGAAGAATGCCAGCTTCTGTTAATAAACTATTAATAACATAATCTGGATCTAAGAAGACAGTCGCTTGTGGGTCACCTTCTGTAACTTTTTTACGATAAAAATTGTGAGACAATTTGATCTGTTTAAATACAATGTTTAGAATAATTTCACTCAATCTGGCTCTATAAATTTTAAGATCAGAAAGAGAATCCATCTTTTTATTTAACAATTGATCAACTGCGATTTTTGAAGAGAGATCAACCAAATTAGTTGGCATGTTTTCAAACTGTAAAAGTTCTTTTGTAATTGGATCTACAAAATTTTCACTAAGAAGTCTAATTAAAATGATTGATCTTGTTCCATATGTTTGTGTAATATAATTGTAAATTTCTTGAGGATCATTTAGATCTTTGATTGGTTCTTTTAGTTTAATAGTACTAAGTGCATTAACTACCATTCTCTGTTTTAGATTTTCTGGTGATATTTTCAAGAAATTTCCATCAGCTTGAGCTACATAAAAGACACCTTCTTCTGGAGTATCTTTATCAACTATATCATAGTTAATACCATAATCATTTAATGTAGCGAGCAACCCCTTCTGACTCCACAAATACAGAATCAATGGCATTTTCAATGCACCCAGATAAATCCAGATATATGGTGTTGCTTTTTTAGTTTTTGCTAATTTGTCATCTGGATTGATTGTGTGGATTTTATCCAAAATAACATCGAATAAGAATTCGTATTTATTTTGTTTTAAGAACTCTTTAGTTTTAGCATCTTGTAATCGACCAGTTTCAATATCAATCGATATTGATCTTTCAGAAGATGAATAAATATTATTCCCTGTAAAGAAAATTACACTTCCATCGCTGAATTCACAAGAAGTTTCATTGAGAGTCTTAATTAATTTTGGGTATCTGATATTGATATATTTTGTTATATCTTCAAGATTTGTTGGATTAAATCTTGAATTAGCTAGTCCAACTCTTACAATACCATAATTAGAGATCATACGAACTTCGTTCTTGTCCGTTTTTGTTACTGGTCGAAGAAATTGTTGATTGCTCATAATATAAGAATTGTTGTGGAGTTTGAAGTATTTCTCATTCACTGGAGATGGGACTCTAAGCTCAACTGTATATGGTTCTTTTTTTCCACCATTTAAATTCTGAAGAGTAACTTTGTAATTAATAAAACGATCAGAATTGTTGTCTTCTACTGTTGATTCGATTTTCTTTACTTTGATTGGATATTCGGTTCCAACTGATTCAAGAGAATTAAATAGCTTATTGATATTCTCGTGGATGGCATTTTCAAACTCAAACTTCTGCCGATGTTGGCCCGTTGTATATTTCAAGTCAATGATCTTGCCGGGTTCGAGAATATTATTTGTTTCTGTAATATTTAGTGGAACTTTATATGTATCAATGTGTTTTAATTTATTAAATAATAGATTTGGCTTGTGTAAATATTCATCAGAAACAATATCAGATCCAGTAATTGTATAATTGATTGCTCTTAAAACTAAATCTTCAGCCTCATCTTGTGTAGGACGAGTTTTTGTTGAAGAAATGTACTGATTTAAAGCTATTTGAACATTTGCAACAATGTCAGGATCTGTAATTTTGTAGGTTTTTAAAGCTCTTTTTAATTCATCTTGATTTACTTTAATCTTAATAGTTGGAGAATCCGGAGTGACATTGGCCATCAGTGTTGATGTTTGTAGTGCTTTAACTATTCCTGTAATAAACGATTCAGATTTTGGTTCTTTATCTAGAATTGGTGATTCTTCATCCGATTGAGTTATTTTTGTGTCTGATCCCTTTATATTAAGAGATTGGATTGATCCATCTTCAACAGGATCAGCAACAGCCGATTCTTTTGATTTGTTAATATCAGTCACAGCTGTATTTACTTCAATATATTGTTCAAGTTTTGGCAGATTAGCAACCAGTAAATGTGTATTAGCTTTCTCTTTGTCAAAAATTGGAATGATTACATTTTGACAATCGGAGACTAAAGCAAATTCATCGAAGAATTTTAAAGTTTTCAACTCATCTAATTTAATCCAAGCTCTAATATTTGAGAAGATATTATACAATCTTCCACCTTGATTCTTAATAAGAAATATAGTTTCTATATTATGATCTGGATTATTTGATTTTAATTGATCGTATAAAGTTGCTAATTCTTCAAAAAGTTGCTTTGTAACAGTTCGTTCTGGGAATCTTTGCATCATAAATTCTAATGCTTGACTCCATACCGTTGTATCGTAGAAATAGTAATTTGTTGTTTTATGAGATGATATAATTTCTCGATCAGATTTTTCAACAACGAGACTATTTAATACTTTTATTTTCCGACCTATTTTTTGATCGGCAAGATTTGATGAAAGCTTTTTCTTAACATCAAAAAAGTGTGCTTTGCCGTTAAACTTTCTCTTACCAATTGTGAGAATTTTATTTGGACACACAAGACCAACACAATTAGATAATAACATGTTCATATTGTAAATTTCAGTGGCAATGTCCAAATTTGTATCTGGTAAAACTATAAAAATTGTTTTGTTGTCAACATATATCTTCTGCTTAATAATATAAGCTGGTTGAATTGAGCTATAGTTCATATTGTTTATAAAACCTCTCTAATTAATTGAGTGTTCTGCCCATTTCTTTGGGATGTACATCTCTATATACTTGTTCACATGTTTTTAGAATTTTTTGAACACTTTCTTTTGGGTCTTCTAGATTTGCTAAAACATCCGTAATTGTTAAAAGGATATTGTATAATTCGGCATGTTTTAACTGATCTGTTAATTCAACACATTCTGATAGTTTTGTCATAACTTGTTTACATTTACAAATGACATTATCACATTCTCTACAATCATTAACTGAATGGAGTTCTTCTATTATTTGGTCGTTTTTTAATAAATCTTTTACTGATTGTTTGTTTTCTTTTTTTAATGGAAATGGGGTCGATTTAGTTTTCTTAGCTTCTTTTTGAATAGTTTCTTTGCTATTTTTCTTCATGTGAGTCACCTATAAGTTATTTCTGAACCGAAAAGATCTAAGAAACCAAGTTTAAGCACATCTTTAAAAATATATGTGTTGATCCAATTCAAATTGCCATTTATTTGATTAGGAATAATGGACACCGGCGTGATCTTTTCAAGAGAGATTTGGTAATTAGTAAATAATAAAGCTGGCTTGTTTTTAAATTGGCAAATTAAAAATATAATATGTTGATTATGTTGTTTACCTTCGACTAATGATTTATTAAACCAATCAAGAACTTTTGTATATTGCCATAATGTTGGAGTATGTTGTTCATATCCAGTTTTGGTCTCGATTAGAAATGGAAAATTAGACCAATCAATTTGTTTCATTGGAAAAATATCACCACAATAGTTGTGTTTGATGGCTCCAGATGTTGGTTCACGTTTTAAAACATGTTGATCATTGAACATCCAGATAGAGAGAGATTTAGCTGTATCTCTTTCCATTTTATTACCTTTTGATTTTCCTAGTACCATTTTTATGCCATTTTAACCTCTTTAGTTTTTATAAACAAAAAAGAAATAACTCCCAGAGGAGTTAGAAACGGTGGACAGTTGCCAGACAACTGTCTCGGGCTGTCCACCTCAACTTAATCTTCTTGACCATATTTTTCAAGAACTATTCTCTCCAATGGATCAAGTTTAGCATCTTTTCCTTCAATTAATCCAACTTTAATAGCTCTGTTGATGTTTTCAAATCCCAGTGCCGACAGCCACGAAATCACATATGGTAGCTTCTTCTGACCTATGACTTCCACATTTTTATAATCAGTAAGTCTAGCTGGAGTGGTCAAATCTTCTGCATCTCTAAACATATTAGATACAATTGTTTCAATATGAACAAGATCAATCCCAGCTATTTTTTCTCGAATTGTCATAACTAAGACTTCTGGATCAGTAATATATTTAGCACAGCCTTCAAATAATCTGTCAACTGTTCTTTCGTTGAATGTATCATCGTAATAATCTTGTTTAATAATAAGTTCACCAGGTTCGTAATTCATAGTAATAATATGACCATCTACTGAAGTGTCTGCCGCTTTAAAACAATCTAACATAATTGCAAATGGTAACGTAATAAAACTAACATTATTTGCATCACCATATTGAATTGTTAATACTCCAACTGTTTGATACTTGTCACCACAGTCAATTAATGATAAATCGTCATATTCAGAAGAATCTATTGTTATTGAACATTGGGTTTTTGCTGTTATTGAATTTTTACTAATATCAAGAATATTATGAAATAGTTTAAAATCAATCCCAGCTTTTTTAATCATGTTAATGAAATCAACTTCTTTTGTATTAATGGAGGATGACTGGTGTCTCATTTTCATCATTGCGTTGATTCCAACTGCATTAATTGCTCCTCCAGCTAGAACTCCTATATTTATAGTATTAAGAGTTTTGTATAAATTTCCATAGCATGTTTCACAGATTCCATTGTCACTTTTACAGTACAATGGAGATCTTAATTTGATCTTTTTGTCTATAATTTGATCAGCTGAAGTGATATTTTTAATAGTTCCTGTTTGGGATATATAATTTCGTTGAAGAAGTAAATCGGCAAGATCTTCTGTAACGATTATATCAAATGTTCTTTTTGATCCACAATCTTTGATTTTTGGATCAATGTGTAATCCAGCGTTAGCATTTACCATCTTTCTTGTGAGATAACCCGGATGAGCTGTTAATGCCGATCTCATATAAAAGTTTTTTCTAGCTTCTGATCCAGCATGGTAATAATCCACTTTTCCGTAACCATCATTTAAGCTTTTTGAGATTGGTCCAAGCAAATTCCCTTCAATATCGATAGTATATCCTTTTGCAACAAGCAGTGTACACCAATCTGAAATTGGGTTTCCTTTTGCTCCAGAAGTCATGATATTTTCAGCTCGAAAACCAGATTCGTCAATATATTTTAACAACTCTTTAGTAAGAGATTCTGCCGATTTCTTAAATTCTAAAGGAGAAAGTTTATCACATGATTTTACAAACTCGTCCTTTTGTTTCTGCCATTCAACTGGTGGAATAAACAAATCAATTGTAAACGTATTTGGTGAGATTGTTGCTAATTTGAAAGCTTCTGTTTGTAACTTAGTTACGATCTCTGATGCTTCTTCAGTTCCATATTTTTTATATATTTCAATAATAATTTCATTCATCTTTTTCTTATTTACTGCTTCATCAACTAATGGATATGTATCGGGAAGTAACTGGTTGAACCAAATTCTTCCAAGAGTTAAATTTAGAACTTTTCCATTGGTTTTCTTTGGGTGTGAATATGGAATTTTTGAAGATAATTCTTTTCCATCTTTTATGAGATCATAAATATTATCGGATGTTGAAATTATTGGATTAGATGTTGTTATCATAATTATTCTGCCTTCGTAAAGAATTAAACTTTGCATTCATATTTTTGATTTTGCTCAATCCCTGTCTTATTGGTCCAGGTTGCATTGGTTGTGCTGGAAAAAATCTTTTTCTCATTCCAACTTTTTTAGGGAATGAGAAGCTGTGAAAATTTTCGAATATTCTTCTAAGAGAAATCATAAAAGTGTGCTCCTGTTTTGCCAGTATTTGAAATTGAATATTCTAATATTTCATGCGGTGTTGATTTTATCGAATGGTCTAGACTGTCTAATTTTCTTTGATACTCTAGGAGTTTTGGGCAATAGTTGTTTGCTTTTGTACATTCCGTTTTCGGACGATCTTTAAATGGACAAGAAATACAAGGTGAGATTAACATGATAGAGAATAGACTCCTTCCAAAAAATTAGATTTTAAAAGTGGAGCTGATGGAGAGACTCGAACTCTCGACCTACACATTACAAGTGTGTTGCTGCTACCAACTGAGCTACATCAGCTCGGAATTTTTATCCACATGCTCCTTGGTTATATGAGCAATTGTTACAGAAATAACAACTTCCAAGTCGTTTCATAATATGCCCACAATTGGGACAACTTGGACCAATATCTTGATCATGAGAAGAAATTTTCAATTCTTCTTTTTCTAAAGCAAGGCCATTTTGATCTTTTGAAGTAGAAATCAATCCCAGATCAATTTGGTCCTCTTTGGAGAGGAATTTCAAACCAAGATATCTAGCAATATAGTCCACTATACTATTGGCAATTCTGATATCTGGATTTGAAGTAAATCCATTTGGTTCAAATTTAAGATGTGACAGCTTGCGTACAAAATCTTTTAGTGGTATTCCATATTGTAGAGATATGCTCATTACAGTAGCAAGAGCGTCAGCGAACCCAGATATGACACTTCCTTCTTTTGACACATTCACGAAGATTTCTCCAAGTGTATTCGTATCTGGATAGAGTCCTGAAGTGATATATCCTTCACTACTACCAATTCTGAATTTGTGAGTGACAGCAGGACGCTCATCTGGCATCTTCTTTCTAGTTAATTTATCAGCTCTTGCCGGTTCAGATTTCTTGATTTCTTCTTTATTATCAGAAGAAGATAATGGTTGAAAATTTTTACTCCCATCTCTATAAATTGTGATTCCCTTTAAACCCATTTTCCAAGCTTCAATATAGAGATTGTAAATTTCATCAACTGTTGCTTCTTTTGGGAGGTTGATTGTTTTTGAAATTGCTCCACTTAAGAATGGTTGAACTGCTGCGCACATTTTAACATGGCCCATATAGTTTATACATAGATTTGTTCCAGGTGTTGGAGCAGCAGTAAGAAATACTTCTCTATGTCTGCTATCTTTGAAATTTGTTTTTTCACCTTGTTCAGGTCTAGTTAGTTCTCTAATCAAATCTGGAATTTCTTCATTTGAATATCCTAGATTTTTTAGGGATTCTTCAACAATTGGATTGACAGTTTTCAAAGTTGCTCCACCTGATCCAGCTAAGCGTTTATATCTGATTAGACTGAACTCTGGCTCAATTCCTTGTGTAATTGAATTCATGATAAAGCTCGTAGTATTATGCGTGACAAATCCATTCGCAATATATGTGTTATTGACCGGAACACTGATGTCCCAAGTTTCACCACTTGATTTTTCTATTTTAATTACTCTGCTGATTAGAATGTTTTTTTCAATCAATTTTCCAATTTTTGAGTTCTTAAGTTGTGGGTAAATTTCGATCATATCTTTTGCCCAATATAATGATCCCATTTCATTTTTTTGACATGTTCTCATATGAAATTGTTTTCGGTCTTTTCCAATTACATGATTTCCAAGATGATTTTTGAAATCTACCCATGCTAATTTACCACGTAGAAAATTTCCTCGTTTATAAATTATTTGATAGTTTTGTAATTGATTAGATTTTCTCGAACATGTAAATCCAATTTTATCTTTAAAAGTTTCAATATCGACTAGGGATGATACTCTTATTTTATATATTTTTCTACGGTTTTCAATAAAACCACTTTTTGGATCATAAGAATATACAGTTGTTCCAATCCCAAGACTTAAAAGAGCAATTTGAAGCTGTTCAGATAATTTTTTACTTGTTGTTGAATATTCTACAACGGGTGTTGAACCTGTTATATGAATTGAACCATCCGTATCAAATAATCCTCTTAAAAATGCTCTTAAAACGCTGGTTCTACTTTTTAATACCTGATCAGGTATAAACGCCGAAGACGATCCTTCCCCGTGTATACCTTTTTCTTTTATAAAATTATTGATTTCAAATACCCGACGCAAAGTTTTTGAATTATAATATGCGTTTGTGCTATTTCCCACATCGTTTTCCAAATATCGGTTTTCTACATTAAATGTTTCTTTAATGCTCTCCTCTAATAGATCTGCAAACTCCCCATCACCATTGAAAATAGCAAATCTTATTCCTTTATCATGGATTGTACCATCTCCCATATAACAACCGATTATGAAAGCTAACCTTTCATCTAGAATATCTGGAGATTTTGCTTGCAATCTATTATAATATTCAATATTCGATTTTTGAACCATAGTTAATTTGATATATGGTTTATTTTCTAATACTTCTTCGTGTCCACCCTTTCTCAATGCTAATTGATCATCGATTTCAATTTCATCAAGTCTTTTCCAAATATAATCTCCAGATGATGTTATAATTCTTATTTTATGATTCGCGGTACCTTCGATAAAATATCCATCTTCTGAAATTATTTTTAATGTATCTTTTTTTCCATTGTAAAATGATTGTGTTGCAGTTTGTGAGCTATCTTCTTGTAATATTTGTAAATCAATATTTTGCCACTTTTCAATTTCTGGAATATTTTCCAATATTGTATCTTGCCAATTATGTGTTTTTTGAATCTCAATAATTCCTTCTGATGATAAGATATATGATCCTGACTTAAGACATCCGGTTGGAGCTAATAATGAAACTTGAGCATTTCTAAATTTATCTTCTATTATTACTTCTTGCCAAATACCATGGGCCAAATTTAATATATTGTGAATATATTCAATGTTACTATTAATAGTTTCAAACAATTCCTCTACTTTATTTTTGTGTTTGTGTAATACTTCATAAAATGGAGTTGTGTTATATGGAAATCTTTCAAAAGGTCCTACTTTTTCGGCAAGATCTGCACTTGTTCTATATGCAATTCCTGTTATAAGAGCTGTTAATCCAGCTGCTAGATGTCTTCCATCATCACTGTCATAAGGCAGACCAAGCCACATAAGTAATCCACCAAGATTGGTGAATCCAAGACCAAGATTGTGGTATTTTTTAGTATTTTTAGTAATTGTTTCACTTGGATAATTGGAATTATCGACCAATATATCTTGTGCGGTGATGACAGTTTCAATAACATCTTTGAATGTTTCATAATCAAATTTAATTTCATTTTTTTTATCTCTTGAAAAGAATTTCATTAAATTGACAGCTGCCAGATTACAGCTGGTGTTATTGAGTGAGCTAAATTCACCACAGGGGTTAGTACTCACAATGACACCATCATTAGCTAGTGTATTCCATTTGTTGAAAGTGTCATGAAACTGAAGTCCAGGATCTGCTATTTTGTAGGAAGTTTCTGCAATTTTTCTTAAAAGATCTTTTGCATTGCTCGTTTTCCAGATCTCGCCGGTTTTCACTAATTTAGTATGGTAGGTATCATCATTAATAACTGCTTTCATAAATTCATCGGTAACTCTTACTGATAAATTTGTATTCTGGAAATATACTTCATCAGCAAGATCATATCCTGGTCTAGCTTTTACTCCAGATTTGCGAAGTAAAGCCAATTTCTCTTCTTCAAACAATTTACAATCTATGAAATCTTCTATATCTGGATGATCGATATTAAGACAAGCTAATTTAGCAGAACGTCGTAATGTGCCTCCCGATTTTATTACTCCAGCTGAGCAATCATGGACCTTTAAGAAAGAGACAGGACCACTGGCATTTCCTCCGCCTTTGACTGATTCGACAGAACTTCTTAATGTACTTAAATTAGTTCCAGTTCCAGATCCTTTCTTAAAAATTTGAGCTTCTAGTTTTCCGAGTTCTGTAATAGAATTCATATTATCTTGAACATCTAAAATGAAACAAGCACTTGTTTGTGGATTTTCTTGAACTCCTACATTAAAATATACTGGACTATTAAATGCGAAATATCTGTGAATTTGAAAATATTTCAATTTACTACGGAAAAGATCAGTCTCTTCTTGATCTTTAAAATATTTATCTTTTAATCCCCAATCAGCAATTGTATTACAAACTCTATCAAACATCTGTTTCAATGATGTTTCTTTCCGTTTAGCATCGTTACACAAATATCTACTTGCAACTATTGCAGCTGCATTGTCATCGAAATCTATTGGAAATTCAATATGATTTTCAAATATGATTTCCTGTTTCTCATTGAGAATTTTTACATGTTTCTTTTCAAATTTAACATCTTCATAATTATAAGTTTTTGAAAGATCTATCACTTATTAAGCCTCCGGAATATTGTTGATAAAAAGAAAAACAAAACTTGCTCTAATGAGCAAGCATCTCCTATAAGTTCTCTGTAAGCGGATTCTCCCACGATTGTTGGGCCGCGTCTTACAGATAGGCGTAGATTTGACGCCTTGTTTTATGTCTAAGGAAGTGGAAGAAACCTCTTCCACTTCCTTCTTCTTATAGGCTTCACCATATGGGAGTCGAACCCATATCTTCCACACCAGTTGATTGACTAGATCAACTGTCCGCTGAATATTTAGTGGTCGCACTGAAGTAGTCAATTTCAGTCCACTAAATATTTGCGCTATTGTGGATATTCTAACCGTTGAACTAATGGTGCATTATTATGATTTCTATATAAAAATCTTGAAAACAAAAAATCGGGCGACAGACACAAACGCCCACAACAGAGGTAGTGGACTGATAAGTCCCTCCAACCGCACATGTCTGTGTTCTAAGATTCAAGCATCTTAGGTGGGATCAGAGTATGGATTGTCCAAAAGTAATATTTCTATATATATTTTGAAAATTTCAAATTACACAAATTTGAATTTATCAGAAACTACCACTCCAGCTCTTTCATATAATTTAATAAGATTGTCTTCGATCCATTGTCTATAATTTAGATCTTTTGTATCTCTGTGCTGACAATCTTTTAGATAATCATTTGTTTTGATTTGTTTAAAAAAGATCATATCATATGTTGGTATATGATGAAGTGACAATTTAAACATGTCATCAGCGAGATCATCGAATCCCATGTACATAGCATATGCTATTGAGTCACAACATGTTCTGTCACAAATTAAGATATCATATAAACTACAAAGTTCAATTTCAGTTCGAATTTGATTTGTAAAAATCCACATTTGTGATTCTCTCGTTCCATTTTTATTAAACAAACCTTTAGGAGCTCTTGCCGCATTCTCGTGAAAAACTTCAATTTTTTGATTTGCATTTTCAATTTTAAGAGTATGAGCATAATTAAACATGCTTGTTGTTTTTCCAGTTCCATGACTCCCAGTAAATGCTACTTTCAAAATTTATATCTTTTCCTCCTTTTTCTAAAAGAAAATTTTCAATATTCCTCTTCCAATTTCTTTCGATGTTTCTATTGGAATGTTAATACCATAGTTTAATCCAATTTCAAGTTTATTTAATTTGCCTTTTGGTAATATAAATGGTTGATTTTCAAATTTGGGATTAGTAGATAATGCTTGTGATATTTTGCCTATAAATTTCGGATCAGTATAAACGGTAGCATATTTATTTGGTTTTCTTCCGACTCTATTAACTAATTGAGCCAAAGCATCCATGCTAATTTCTGTATTTCCCGGTGGTTTCAAAATAGTTGGAATATATATTTCTTTACAAGTTATATTAATTCCTTCTCTTACAGCATCTGTTGCAAATAATATTTTAATTAATCCGGCACGAAACAAATTTTGAACTATCATTGTATCGTGTAATTGTTGGGGAGTTATTTCGTTTATTGGTCTATACAAGTATCCAATACCATTACTTGCCGCTCGTCTTAATCGTTCATCACTAATATCTGTGATGTCTCCAGGTTTAGTAATTGTTCCAACATCTGTTTTGAAATCATATAATGATCCTCTTGAAGTTGGAAGTTTCCCTCCAGGATGAATATATCCTTTTTCGGTCGGAGCTAATTTATCAATCATTTGATTGATTCTTTCTTTTCCAAATATGATGAATAAGATTCCACCGTCTCCACGAGCGAGAGCAGTTTGTGCAATTCTCAATTGTGTATAAGGATCATTTAATCCTGATAATGGAAACACTCTTATGTCAGATGGATTTGTAGCAGTTTCTGGAGTCGAATATGGTCCACCTTTGAATTTTCTTCCATATACCAGATTAAAATAATGAATAACATTACTAGCTGTTACTTTGCTTGTCGAACCACTTAACATTATTAATTGAGCTTTTCTTCCATTTTTATTAAATAAAACTTTATGTACACTATCACCAATTTGTTGAGCTCTTATATCATCCTCTGGTGTTCCACCTTGTACTCGTTGAGCCTCGTCAAAAATTAGTAATTTAAGATCATTTAAATGGCCAATAACGTGTTTTGCTGATTCATAAATTGAAATAACACAAGGTTTGTAATGTTGATGTCGCTTATCTATTGTAACCGTGTTTGTTTTTTCTTCAATTCTCCCAACCAGGGCATTTGAAACAAAACTTTTAACTAATCGACCTAATATTGTTTTGAAATCTGCTATTTGATCAGTTTGTAAACTATGATTTTGTCCAATCATGTTCATAAGAATTTGTTTAGAATTTCGATCACCATGTTTTCCAAGGGCATCAATTATATTGTCGATTGATAAAGTTGGATTGATATTTGGAAATGATATCTCACCAGTAGCTTTATTTATTCCACAAACTCGATTTATAATTTGTAATAAAATTGCCGTAAACCTTTCAATCATTTCTTGTTCAATATTAGCGGCAAGATTCTTAATTGGAACAAGCCAAAGTATCTGTGGAATGTTTTCTGGATGTTCTAATAAATTGATAAGAACCTGGTCATTTGTTGGAATATTTGGATTTGTGCTAATATGTAAAATATTATTGACCCAATGGCATATGACGGGTGGTGTTTTTCCACTACCAGGCTGTGACAATATATAAATATCTTGTTGTGTTCTTAATTCGTTGACAATTTGCTGTTGCCAAGGATGTAAACTAGCACAATAATCAACTTCTATTGCACCAATATTGTGCATTTGTGTGACATTTAGCGCAGGATTCTGGTATGGTGCAGTTTGTGTGTTTATGGGTTGATTTTGTTGAGTACCATATCCTTGTCGGTTATAATTTACTCTGGAAAAAATACTATCTTCAGTCAATGCTTTCATAAATCAATATCTCCAAATGATTATTTGGTTGCTGCATAAATAGCTGTTAAAGCATCTAGGGTAATAGAATATGGGCATTCATTTGCTGATTTAACAGCTGTCCACATTGAAGTGCTATATTTGGGATTCATTTTCGTTTTTGCTTCATTCTGCGCCTCTTTTGTAAACAATGCTACCACTGCTAGAGCATCCCCATCATGATCTCCACCGAGTCTTTGTAGATCGAGTGGATTCAGGGAAAGGCTCATTCCGGATCGTTTAACTTTGATATGTGCAGCCAGCCATGAGTCTTTGTTATTGACTGGATCTCGCTTATAAAGAATCATTTTATCTTTGGTAATTTGTTCAGCAACATAAACGAAATAATCAACCATGTCATCGGGAACAATCTCTGGTTTATTTACAGCGGTTGTAAATAATCCTCTTAAATCAGAAACGTCTAATTCCGTGTCTGATTTTAGCAAATATTGAATAGATGCTAACATGTTTTTATCGCGCTTTAATATCATGTTTAATGCAAATGGTTCATACAATTTCAATACCACTGGCCATGGTAGTCCCACAGTTCCAAGTGAAAGCTCATTGTCTGTTGTAATAACTAGTCGACCAGAATAATCGATCACTTTACGCATCAAACCACCTCTGATCAATCCAGATTTTCCTTTAAGTCTATTTTTAATCCAATTATTGATTTCAATTACAGTTTTTTGAATTTGATCAGTAATTGGTTTTTTAATTTCATCTGGTAACAATTTGAGATCAGTTCCTAGTGCATTTGTGTGACGAATCAAAGTAGTATATAATTCTGATAGATCTGAAAAGTTGACCATTGTCTGGTGAGATGTTTTAGAAATTGACAAATCTCTAACGCCAGCTGGAAGTACCAGATATTTATTAATGAAGATTTTGTCTTTATTATCTTTAATAAATTTGACATTTTTTGGGCGATTCTTTTTAAATTTATCCAGATCCAATTGATCAAATATCGAAACAAAAAAAGAGATTCCAGAAGAGCCATTTTCCAAATCTTCTACCAATATTCCTGATTTTTTATCTAGGGAATATTTACTTTTATCGGTTAAAAGCTTGGATATTGTTGCATCTAAGCCAGAGATAATCGAAAATGCTTCTGGGTGTATAATTGTAACTTTTAAGTTGATATACGCGAATCGTTTTCTTCTTTCGGAACTCCCAAATCTACCAAAAAGATGTTCTGAGAATAGTCCCGTGGGATCTGTTTTTTCTGGTTTTTCATAAAGCCGCACGGTGCTTACTTGCCCAAGTTTATTTGTTTCTATAAAATTGTTAATGTCTAAAAGTTCAAGTCTCATAACTTGTTCGCTCCTACATCTTTAATAATTGGTGAAGTATCTGATCGGATAAATTCTTCCATAACTTCTAAAGTTTCTGGAAAGAGTTTTCCAAATTCATCATAAATGTAATCCAAAAATGGATCATTGTTTTCTTTTAAAATTTTTATAAGATCATTTGAAATAATCATATCTACTCTTTTTACAAATTTTCTAGGTTGCATGATGATCACCAAGTAGTTTGTTTAATCTTTTCCAGTATTTTACACTTAATCGCAAAATAGAGTATATCTGATTTATATATTTTTTTTGTCCAACATGAAACATTGCACATTGCATTGTCAATAATTCAATGCTGTCTAATTTCTGATTTCTTAAATAATTGTTAAATGTTGTAGTATTTATTTCTCCAGTAGCAAATTCTTTAATTCTTTTAAAATTATTTTCAAAAAGATCATATGGTGATATATTATTCATATCAAAATAACATGATAGTGCTATTGTGAATGCAAAATTGGCCTTTTCGCGTGAATGTGAAACATATTCCAAATATTTTATCATATCAGCAGTATCAATCTTGTCAAAATTATATGTATGTGGATTAACAGTGTTTCGAGTATCGAATCTGAAACTTTCAATATGATCATTTTTATTTTTTTTAGTTATAAAATTTGGAATTTTATCATCATTCAACACATGTATCATTTCGTGTAAAATTGATCTCGATATTTGTTTGTTTTTTGTAACAATGTCAATTTTAATTGGGTATTCTATTGTAATGTATTTTGTAGAAGTGTTCGGAATAATGCCCCAACTAGCTTTTATTTGTTTAAGATTTTTATCATCTGTTTTAAATTCTCTATATTCAATATTGTTCTTTTCTAAAAATGATCCAACAATTTTATCAAAATCATCATTATTATCAATTTCATTTAATGTTTTTTCAAAAATATCAAATAATTGATCTACATTTGTTTCATATAAAATGTCATAATTCGGTTCTATAAAGTAATTATGCAATGATAACATTATTTACTCCTAACGAAATTAGAGTGAAGTAATAAGTTTTTCAATTTATTACTTCGCTCTAATTTATACAACTGTTTATCCATTTATAATTTTTAAAAGATTTTTAGAAAACTCTGATAGCTGTTCTGATTGTGCATTCAGTTCTAAAATTTTAATTATATTTTTTATACATCTCTTGTAAGTTTCTATAAATTTCTTCTTCGAAATCTTCACCAATTTCAACAACTCCATCAAGATATTTCATCAAATGAACATTATCCTCTTGACCATTCCACATTTTCTGGTACTGTTTAATTTTATATCCATTGTCTTGACGAAATTTGTTGAGAACATTTTTGCCCATATAAAGCTTATAAATTTGTTCAATATTTAGATTAAGTGTTGAACACAATTTGATAAAAGCTTCTAGATGAAATTTGTGATCACCTAAAGTTTTAAAAGCTAGAAATTCAGCACATTCTTGCACTTCTGAAAATGCTAATCGTGGGGGATATTCAAATTTGTTTTTAAATGCCATATAAACAGTTTCAATACATTCATTTATATTAAAATGTGACAACCAAGCCATTATATCAGACATTCCAAAATGCCAAATATCAATCACTTCCATTTCAATATCTTTCAAGTTTGTATCTTGTTCTTTCCACCACTTCCAGTTTGTGTAGTCGATCAATTCTGCAGCTTCAGTCCAGATTGCTCGATACCACTTTAGATTATTATTATGTCGCCAATTAGTTCCATTTGTATGATTATTTAGTTCGTCTTGTTTTTCGAACATTTTTTTAATTAAAGATTTTGTTAGTTCTTCTGACACTTTGCCTCCAAAAAGATTAATAAAAATAAAGTGTGCGATCACCCGTTTCAAGGTACGCACATCGACTTGGTCTTACTGATATATCTTCTCAGATATATCTTTGGAAACACCCAGGATTATTATAATAATTTCTATATAAAATCTTTAATTATTAGAAATTATAAACTCTCTAATGCTTCCACCCTTTTCTTGAATAATGATAATCGTTTCTTATCTTCAAAATTAACAGATTGATCTTTTAATATTTTTAGAGCTTCGTCATATGAAAATAATTGATATTTCATTTGATCATTGTCATCACCATATTGACTCTTGTCAATTTTATCATAATCTGCTACATAATAAGTTGTATGATAACCTAAGTATTCTTGTCCGCGAGAGTCAATTTTTTCAGATCCTGTTTTCTTTTGGAATGCTTCTTTGTGTAGTTGAATGAATGGTTGAAGTTTTATTTGTTTAATATTTTTAACTTTAATTCCTAGTTCTTCCATGCATTCTTTTTGAACAGTTTCAGTAGCTGTGTCTCCAGTTTCGATTCCACCACCAGGTAGTCCGTAATATCGTTTAGTTACAACAGGTGGATATGGTGGAACAACGGATAATAATATTTTGTCATCTTTTTTGATAATGACTTCTACTCTATATCTAAGTGGCAGTTTTGTTTCAAACAAATAAGATAATGATATCATAATTATGACTCCATTTTGTCTTTATCGGCAAGACCTTTGCCAGATCTTGCCGATAAACTTATTTCAAATTTTTTGAATATTGTATCCAAAATTCAACATATTCGTTTGATAATTTCTCGAACTTATCAACATCGAAAAAACGTTCAGATAATAAATTTGATATATTTTTAATTAATTGTTTGATTTTTTCATGAATTAAAACAATATTAGATTCATTAATTGGTATATGGAATAAATTACTATATTTTTCATTTCTTAGAATTTCTTTACCTCTAATTACATTATAAACATAAGAGTTATTCCAAGGATCTATAGGCTCAAATGGACCATCAAAAAGCTCATCATAATATTTTTTTGCTGACAGTTTTGCTTTATAATCTTTTAATTTTAATTCACCAATGTTTTCGATAAGAGTTTCAAATTCGTGTTTCCAAGTACTTTCTTGACCAAATACTGCAATTTTTAATAAATTTATTGCTATTTGTGTTTGCAAATTCGAAATATCAAAAAGCAATTTCTTTCTTCTAAATGCTAGTTCAAATAATGTATCTTGTAAATAATCTGCGACAATTGATAACATTTATGTCTCCTTTTTCATTTTTATCGGCAAGACCTTTACTAGATCTTGCCGATAATCTTAATTATTCTTTTACTCTTGTAACATACAATTTACTAGTATCTTTTCCATCTAGATAATCATTAAATAATTTAATTTGATTCTCGTCTGGAGTATATGGTTGGCCAAAAATTTCAAGAAATTTTTCTCTACTTTCTTTCATTTCTTTTTTATATTGTTTAATCAAATGATATCTCCAGAATTGCCACCATTTAATTCGCTCAATAGTTGGGCCAATGAAGATTAGAGGATTTTTTGGACCTCTCTGACATCTTGATAAATATGGAGCAGTTAACCCAAAATTTCGTGAATCTGGAATATAAACTGTTTTGTCAATTTCAGTCACTGTTACATTTGGGTTAATTTTCTTTCCCCATAATGACCAAGCTTTCCAATATATTAAACTCATTTTTTCCTCACATCAATATACTCATCTCTGTTAGTAAAGTTATTAAATACAAACACATGAGCTCTTGGAACGAACGTATACCCAGTTCTCAAACAATAATCAATTGCATCATAACAAGATTTTCTATAATCTTCTAAGAAATTCAATTCACAGTCAATACTTGTTACATATTTCGAATAATCTGGTGTCAGAGGCATTATATAAATATTATTTACATTAGCGACACCTCTTATGAATTTATTAATTGACTCTTCGCCGGCTTTAGAATAAACAAATTTCCAAGTAATTGAAGTTGGTGTTTTTTCTAAAATATCTTTTATTGATTTATTATAATTATTATTAAAAAGCTTAATAATATTTTTGATTGTTTTAATATTTTTAGATCTATAATAAGAAGGATCTAATTTTGGTGAGATATTAAGCTGAACGATTTTATCATATGAATCAAAGAGTTTCCAGTCATCATCTATTGAATTGTCTAGAAGAACTCCATTAGTTTCAATTTCAATTTTATTAATATTTTTTAAATTGTTATTAAATATTATTCCACTAACAAAATCTCTATTTATTAGTGGTTCTCCACCTGTTAAGAGAATTGTTGATATGTTATAATTTTTAAGATATTTCTCATTTGTGTAATTTATGAATTTATTGAAAACTACATTATCTGTAATTACAAACGGCAAAGAAACATTATCTTGATCAAATTTCTCAACATCTTTGAGTTTTAGATTGTTTGACCACTTGGTGTCACAAAAAGAGCAATCTAAGTTACAATTACCAGTTCTGATTAATAGAACTGGTGTGCCTACTGACGGCCCCTCTCCTTGTATACTAACAATGATCTGACTTATAATTGTTTTATTCACATTGCCTCCATTTTGAGTTATTCATATAATCTTTCTGATAACGCGATCGCTCGCTTCCAGTTACTTTTATCTGTTACAACATGATCATGATCTGAAACTGGTTTGGTTTTCAACATTTTCTTGATGCATACATCACATTTACCACAAGCTGTTGTTCGAGAATAGTCATCAAAATATTCTAGAATCTGTAACATTCTACAATATCTGGAATTAGTAACAAAATCCGACATCTCAGAGAGTGTGTCGAATTTAGCTTGACGCTTCTCATTTAAACTTCTAAAATCGAATGTGGTATGATCTAAAATACCATCTTTGCTAATAATCTTATACTTACCATTTCCAATAGTTTCGATGAATTTATTTTCTCTTAACTTAGAGATGCAGCCAGATACATAATAATCTTTCATAAACGATTTGCACTTTTCTGCCATTTCTTTTTGTGTCATCGAAATCATATTGGTTGTATCAGCTACATCACAACACCAATGCCAAAAGTCTGTAATTGCATCTTCTGGTGGATATGACATCTCAATGAAAAACTCTTGCAGCCCGATATCTTTCATCGGGTCGAAGTAAGTAGTACATTCTGCACCATTTCCATCTCGAGAAGCTCTTCCAATTTCTTGATAATAATTTTCTATACTAGCTGGCATCCCAGCGTGAATTACAAATCTTACATCTGGTTTATCAATGCCCATACCAAACGCTACTGTAGCAACTACAACGCCTCCATTTTTAAACCAATCAGTTTGGGTCTTTTCTCTAACTTGATCTGGCAAACCAGCATGATAAAGAACTGAATCCACTCCCTCTTTTTTCAATTTGAGGTGAATAGTGTCTGCTAAACTTCTTGTTGGAGAGTAAATGATTCCAGTTCGATGCCCTTTATTAACATGATATATCGCTTGTCCTACAACTTTGTCCATTTTAGAAGTTGTGTTGCATGTTTTGACTGACAAAGCCAGATCTGGCCGATAAAATCCTTTAATAATCTTTTTAGCTTTTGGAATACCAAGTTGATTACAAATGTCTTTTTGAACTCGTTTTGTAGCCGTAGCTGTTAATGCGACTACTTGTTTTGGCTCTAACATTTCTATTGCATTTTTAAGCAATCTGTAGCTCGGACGAAAATCATGCCCCCATCCGGAAATGCAGTGGGATTCGTCAACTGCAAAAAGATCAATTTCATTTGTCATTTTCAAAGCTTGTGAAAATCTAACGTCTCCAAACCTTTCTGGAGCCACATATAAAAGTTTTACTTTTTGATCAATTAATTTGTATTCAATTTTTCTCTTATCTGAATCCGATAGGCTGGAATTATAAAATTCAGCTGGAATGTTTTTCGATTTAAGATAATCAACTTGATTTTTCATTAAGCTGATTAATGGACTAATTACTATTGTTAATCCATCCTGGAGCAAGGAAGAAATCTGATAAATCAAACTCTTTCCAGCTCCAGTTGGAATAACAACGAGAACACCTTTAGTATTTTGGTCAAATATTGAATCAATTGCTTCTGCTTGTGGATCTCTAAATGTATCGAATCCAAAAGTTTCCTTTAAGACCACTTCTTTAGTTTGCATTATTTTATTTCCTTAGCAATATGTTTAATTATAGTCTTTATAGCAACAAGAAGTTCTTTATCTTCATAATCGTTAGAGTTTTTAATTTCATAAAGTTGATTATTTACATCAATAAGTCGTCTTTGTAAATTTACCATAATTTTTAAATCAATTACATATGGTTCATTTGAATATTCATAAATGTGATTGAGTTTTTTATTTTTTCAGCTATGCTGTTTAAAATAAATTTATCTTCTAATTTGTCAGATTCTCTAATAAAATCTCTTTGTTCGATTTTATCCATATTTTATTTACCTTGTTTTTCGTTTGCTGTTATCTCAACTTTCAAAATCAAATGGGAAATTTATCAGATCTACAAAACGATCTATTAGCTTTTCTATTTTTTCTTCCGATTGAGTTATATATGCGTCGTGGAAAGCATAACAATATTGCCAGTTTAATAAATTTTTAACAGTTCTGTTTCCAAATACTAATGGATATTTCTTTTCGAGATTCATCAAAACCGGCAAGATCTTATTCTTGAACTTATTAAAATTTTTACTCTCAATAAACAAATCAACTATATTGTTTTTATTAAGAGTATCATTTATAATTTTATCAATAGTCGCTTGGGTGATTACATTCAACAAGCTTGAAATTCTAGTATCTTCCACTTGTTCTCCAGCTACGATTTTTCTAAGATCATGTTGAATGATTTTGAGGACTTCTGGATCGTCAATTATTCTATCCATTTTGTCGATTACATTGTATGAGTAATCACAAATATAATCATCATTTTCAGGAATGAATACAATTTGTTCTCTTAATTTATACAGTCCCGAAAGTGCATAATTGACAGTATCATATGTTACTTGGATTGAACAATCTCTATCTTTTAGATAATATTGATTGAACAATTTGTGCAAGAATGATAACGCAACTCGATCGTGTAGATGATATACTCCAAGAATGTGAAGGATGCTTTCTTTTGGAAGGTTCTTATCACTAATAAGTTTTAAACACCTGAATGTTGGGCCTATGAAAGGACTAAACTTGATTCCTGTAATTCCACGAAGTGAAACTAGGCCTCCAACGGCAAAATGATGTAATTCCAGCTCTTGCCGGAGTTCATCATCATAAATTTTTTTCCAAATCACATTCTGCTTATGAAGCTTAAACTGCCATACAAAAATGAATTTATCAAACAATTCTTTATTTTTTAATAATACTTTTTTAGACTCTTGGATTGATTTTAAATTCATTTCATATATATGTTTTGAATTATTAAACTGCGGATACTTCAGGAATATTGGTATATCAAGAGAAAATATATAATCACAATTTTCTGGAGCATCTTTTTCTAAGAACATATTATAACATTCAATGAATTTACTAACATCTCTAGGAGATACATCACCAGCAATGATTGAATATCCTCCCGAGTCAATAAAGAACTTTCTGTCGCTTCCTAATACTTTTTTATATTCGATGATATCTTGAGTTGCTCGATGAAGAGTATCAAATCCAAATGAACCTTGACGAAGTCCAGCTATTAAACTAAACAGATAATTGTTTACATATTTGTCCATCAGTTTAAGCTGATTGGGTTCGATTACGTCCCCAGTAGTATGTACGTAGCTTGCACCGCTATTCATGATTGTGTTTTTGACCTTTCACTTATTAGTTAACATTTACATTACCACTGCCAGTGACAATTGTTCCTATTAAACACCCAGCTACTGCATCTCCAACTTTTGCAACTGCTAGTTCATTTGCATTTACATCACCACTTCCACTCACAATTATAGTAATATGTCCACAATATCCCAATGCGAGATCAGTTTTTCTTGCAACTGCTAGTTCATTTGTATTTACATCACCACTTCCAGTGATGATCGCTCCAACCATTGGAACGGGAGGAACACATCAAAGACACACACCAACAACAAGATCTGTAAATCTAGCTTCATTTGCCATTTTAAACTCCTAAACAAAACTGTTGAACACAGTTATTGAATTGTCAACTTTATTTTTATTATTGGCAAGTAGATTTTTTGCCAAGGTTAATTTTGCAATATTGTCTTGAGTTCCATATGTTCCATCTGTTCCTAATGGTTTTACAATATAATCATGAGCAAAATCCCATTGGGATTTATATGTGTCAATTTGAGCATCGTCTCCAGCTGAATATTCATAATGTTTTTCAAAAATATTAGACAAAGTAGCTGTTAAAATTGCATCATCAAGTGTAACCGTTGTTAATCCTGTTCCTGAATCATATGTAGAATTTTGAACTGTCGAATATGCAAATGTCGATCCAAGTTTAGCAGCTAGATCTTTTCCTGTTATGAAAATTGCTGTTTGATCTCCAGAACAGGTAAAGTTGCTAGCATCGAAATATGTTAGCCCACTAATAGTCATTATTTTATAAATTTTCCAATCGGTCAATGATCCACTTGCACTTTCTATTTGATTATAGTTGGCTCCTGTTAAAAAATTATAATTCGCTGCTGGAAGAAATTTGGTTTCTAGTAAATATTGTTCGAATCTACTTATAGCAACATCTCCTACTCCAGACTTCATAGCATCTTGTTTTTCTTGAAAATCATCTATTGATGTTTGAATTTGATCAATAGATTGTTGTGCTTTTGCCGCTTGATCTGGGGCAGCATCTATCATTTGTTGTAGAATTTCTTGTGGAGTAGCCATTAGTACAATACCTCGACGAGATTTATCAGATCAATTTCGAGAACTTGTTCTGATTCGTTGTGTATTTTAATATTTAATTTGATATCACATTTGTTTGCTTTGAACATTCTTTCCGCTTTGGTTGCAATTTCGTTATATCCTGGTTTTGTTCCAGCATATTGTTTTGCTCTGATTCGCGCCGCATAAATCAGAGCACAGTCAGGTTTTCCGGTGTCTGGATTGACAACTGGAAATTTTAATTGATCTGGTAAAAGAAATGCTGATTTTCCATATTTTTCAAGCATGAGCTGACGATTCTTTCTGCTTGAAAGTTTAACTTTTGTTGTATCTGGGATGAGTTTCTTTATCGCTTCTGTGAGCACTTCATCTGTTGTTTCTTCTGTATAAAACTGTGATTCTTCTGTTATCATGTTTGTTCCTCCACAAAATATAAACTAACCAAAATTCTTAGTTGAATTTTGGTTAGTTTATTGAACACATTAATTAAAATGGTACATCATCATCCATTGATGGTGGGAAAGAATTGAATGTATTACTAAAGTTATTAGCTACATTCTCAGCTCCAGCATTTGCTCCAAATGGAGCTGGTCCACCAGGTGCATTTCCGAAACTTGATGGATTCGGATTCTCATAAGCTCCTGTTTGAGCAGTTACTGGACCTCTTGAAAATTCAAGTTCATCACATTTTTTTCCGATAAATTCAAGTTTATCTGCCATTGACAATGCTCGGTATGGTGACATTGAATATGCTAGTACCTGGCCCTGATCACCCATTTTGAAGAATAATGTGACCAATGGAGCATTATTTTGTTTTTGATTCTGGGTTCTTTGAATTCCCAGAGATTTTCTTCCACCCTGCCCATATTGTGATTTTCCAGAATCAACAAAAATCGAATGAGGTCCAAGAATCTGCTCTTGTCCTCTTGCAAATGTTCTGATTGCATGTGCAAGTTCTGTAATTTGATAGCCTTCAACTTTCATTGTAATCTTATTAGTTTTGAAATCAAACGTTCTTCCACCTTGTTGATTTTGTGATCCTGGTGCAAGTGTAATAAAACAAAAATATTCTTTTTTGTAGCTCTGATCTGAATGTTGTCTCACTATTGAAAATTGTAATATGTGATTTGCTGGAAATGAATATGAAAAAACAGATTCTAGTTTTGACTGCTGGTCTTGTGCCATTTTGCCTCCATTTGTTTATTATGTTTTTTAGCTAACTTCGATTAAAATGTCTGGTGGAATTGTATCTAAAATAGCTTGAGCATTATCTATTAAAGATTGTCCTTCTGTTTGTAATTTGTCATAGTTTAAATTGATTTGTCCAAATGGTGTTGCTAAATTTTCATATTTTGATCGCATTGAGGCTACCCATAATTTGGTATGTCCCAAGCACATTGGTTTGAAAGCTCGATGATAAAGATCTGGACGAACAGTATCAAGTGTTACATGTGGGATATTGTATATGACCACACATGATGTTGTTTCTTTATCAAAAACTAAAATATCAGGAGGAACAAACTCCCAAGTGTGTCTTGTTTGTAATGATCTCACAGCGTCTATATATGAATTGGATATTACAAGATCCATAGCGGCCTGAGCATTAATTAATGCTCCACCATACATATCTACAATTGATACTTCTTTTGTTGGCATTGCTTCTAACACATCTATAATGTATGTTCCATCTGGAACTGGTATTTTATACATATATTGTGGAGAACCAAGCCCTCCAGTTATTTGATTTGCACTGGTGAGAAATGCATATGCTTTGTGCGGTGCAAACTGAGAAAACAAAGATAATACATGATCTCTAAGATTCTGAATTAATTCATCATCAGCAATTTCGAGTAGATTGATTGGAACTCCTAGATTAATTTTGATATAACCAAGGATATTGTTCCAATGTTGTGCTGGTTGTAAATTTGACATAATTATTGCTCCCATTTCATCGGCAAGATCTTAGACTAGAAACAATCTTCGACTCTTGCCGATAAACTAAAATTATTTTATAATTTCATTAAATAATTCATTAGAAATGTCTACAATTGGTCCTCGCTTCGGTGAGTTTACTAAAGTCGGAACAGTGCCATTTTCTAAGTTATTAACAAGATACTGCTTACAAGATTCAAAGCACTCCCGATTGTTTTCTTCTACAAATTTAGATACTTCAACGTCGTCTGATGGAGTGATAATCACTTGTAATTTGTAATCCAGATTTTTCATCAATCTCTGAAGTGGTTTTATTCCAAAATCAGTTCCTTTAAGAAAATTCTCAAACTGTGGTTCATTCTGTTCACCAAGAGTCAACATACATACTTTTCGTTTCTTATAACCATCATTTATTAAGCTTGTAAAAATCTCTCTTAAGTTATTATTGAAACTTTCTGCTTCCATTTTGCCTCCATAAAGTTATTTAAAATTTGGGATGTTGAAAATGTGCTTTGGTGTTCTCTTTAATTGTTCTTCAAAACTTATCAATTTATAATGCCTTTCTAGTATATCTATGTTATTTTTAATAATATCCGGCATGTTATTTAAATTATTTTTTATTGCGGATATTGTTGGGGGAATTGAGTGGTTAATAATCAATTCCGCAGCTCTTGCCGTTCCTATCTTTTCTTTCAATTTTGCAGCTCTGCATAAACTCGGTATTTCATCTGATTTATCTCCACCAATTGATAATATTAATGGAACATATTCTGCTGTCAAGATTCCTCTTTTGAAATTCTTGATAAAATAACTTATTGCATTTTCATTATCGAAAACATCAAATTGAATTTGATATGCTCCTTTTTGGGCATTTTGTTGAAAAGATGTAACACATTGCACGGTGTTTGTAAATTTACAAGTTTGCAATAGATCTTTATCAGTTGACAGAATCACATTTAAAATGTCTGGTTGATCACTATCAAAAAGACCATTTACAATACAATAATGTGGAATAAAGTCAGCTTCGAATTCTCGCAAATAATAAACTCTTGAACGATCTTTTTTAGTAAACATTTGTTCAATTTTTTGGTAGTAATATTTTTTTATCTGTCGAAATAATTCAATCTCTTGGTTATTATCCAAAATCAGATTCAATGTTGATCTTCCCGCTTTATATGAATTATCTATTACTTTTTGCTGTTGACAATATCCATCGTCATAAGATATTATAAAAAATGGATCATATATCTTAAACTGAACATATAATCCATTTAAAAAATCTCTTAATTCTTGGATAAGAATATCACTTACTTTACCATCTGTCGCATATCTCCCCAATTCAACTAATACTACATCCTTATTATAAAAGCCTTTTGCAATTGATTGGAGATCGACAAAAAAATTAATTCGTTTTTTATTGAGTCTTTGTAGAATCTCAAACAGTAATGAATATTTTAATGCATATTTGATATAATATTTAATATTTTTACGAGCTCCTTTCTAAACAAAAAGATAACTTTGTACTAATATTATTTCTATATGAAAAATGAAAAAATAAAAATTACTATTGTGATTGTGATAGTCTCAACATAATATATTTATTGATACATTCTAGTGTTTTGTCCCTAGCTTGTCGCCGCTTGAAAATATTTGTAATCATTATTGGAGTGTGAATATAATCATTCAAATTGTTTTGTGTTGCCGGATCTTTTTCTAAATTATACAGTTTTCCAAATTGTAACCAATCTGGTGTAGTGGTAGCTGTTTCGAATATTTCAAAACGTTCTATTTGGTTGATAAATAGATCCATACAATCAGAAATTCTAGTTTTTGCGCTGTCTAATTCATCTGGATAGTAAACATTCATTGATGTTACTCTATTTTCTTGCTTTTCTGATGTATTATCTGCTAAAAATAATTTAGGTAGATCGCCAAGTTTTTCAATTACTTGCGTCATGTTTGATCCAATAAAATTAACAATTGCATCTGGTTTATTAAGAACTCCAAAAATATCTATAAATTCTGCAATATGTAGTCTTCTAGTGAATGTCGTTACATCACTAAGTTCAGGAACATCAAGATCGACTTTTTGAAATGTTTCTGAGCAATTGTAGAAATTAAGCAGAATTCCCCAGATTGGAATTTGCCCATTATCTGGATCTGATTCATCATCATAGTTTCCAAAATTGAAAGTGTCTAAAAACCAGAGACTTGGAGTGCTAAACAATTTATAAGTATTATCAATATATTCTGGCACATTAAGTTCTGGTATTGTTGATGGGATTGATATCTGATAATATTTGTGTTTGTTTTTAGTATCTTCACTAGCAAGTGTAATACTTTTAATCAGCTCTGAATCTACTGACCCTGCATATTTCTTTTTAATATGATTCATAAATGAGTATGTCATATCTGTTGATTCTCCTGGAGTAGTACCCAATATGCTCAATGCTATTCTTGGTTCTTTGTTACTAATAGTATTAAAATTTGTATTTTTTGACATTTGATAAGCTATTGGATTAACCAGTGTAAGTTTGACTGGGATGCTGTATTCTGTTATCGGTCGAGGATTGTTTGACAATCGAGTAGCTTTGATTACATTAACAGTTGTGTCATATATTATCTCTTGAATTCTATTTTCTTCATCCTCTTCATCATCATTACTTATTTGATAACAAGTGAGTTCCCAGTCTGGGAAGAATGATTTATTAATATCAGATTCAATCATTGTAATTGTTTCAATAGGTACCATTACTTCTGCTTCGATAATTGTTGATTGTTTTGTTACAGGATTTCTGATAAATGCTATATAATGGAAGTCATCGATATTATGAATTGTATCACTTGTGACAGCATCTGCTCTCATCAAGAGAAATTCGTAAATAAATGATGTAGATGTTTCTCCTTCAGCCATTGTTATTTCTCCAAATAAAAATTATTTATCGGCAAGATC
>Ga0116161_1000786_pt1 | contig 34932 bp, 43 predicted proteins | sample AD_JPNAS3_MetaG_FD_89877 | JGI IMG/M metagenome (GOLD analysis project Ga0116161, IMG submission 89877) | Active sludge microbial communities of municipal wastewater-treating anaerobic digesters from Japan - AD_JPNAS3_MetaG | ecosystem: Engineered > Bioreactor > Anaerobic > Digestate | place... | reverse complement strand
TAGGCAATCTATCGTTGCTAGCTTAGAGACCATTGCAGTCCTTTCTTTTTTGGTTGTTACGCCGGACCAGCGCCGCCGCCTTGGCCGCCTTGCGCTCACGTTTCTCCTGTGCGGAGACCAGCATTGCCTGGTCATCGCGCATTGCAATCGCGCGGTTAACGACGCGCTCAGTTTCGATCACCGCACGCGGCCCGGCGACAACGTTACCGAGCGTGGAAAGCGTGATGTTCCGGGGTTGTTTGCGGGGGATGTGTCTTGGTTTCATGGTCATCCGGTCTACAGGTCAAGTGATTTCTGGGCTGTTTCTTCCATCTTTTGATTGACGGCATGCTTGATACGAGCCTCGGCAATGTCGATATAGCCAAGTGGATTTCCTTCTCCGTCGTCATCCTTGTCGACCCCGATAAACCTGAATCCTTCGAGGATGGCCGCTTTTCCTGTTGATCCGCTACCCATGAATGGATCAAGAACGACGCCTCCAGGTGGCGTAATCAGACGCACGAGATGCCGCATCAACGCAGTTGGCTTAACGGTCGGGTGGTTATTCCCTTTTGTTTCTGTGTTTTCTACCTGTCTCAGCGTTGCGCCATGCTTAAACTGCGGGCCTGGTCCATCAAGACCTTCGTTACGGTCGGAACGCGACGCCTTTGCGCAGTAGAAGAAGCGGGCTGCGCTTCCGGTATCTCGGAAGTCATGAGACACTCTCTCTGGATTCCAGTTATACGAGGTTGGATCGCATTTTCTTCCGTGTTTTGGGTTGTTTGGATTTCCACTTGCGCGCGCACTGTTGGCTTCTGGAAACAACGCGACAACCTCATCGCTTCCGTCGTGAATTAAGTTTGCCGGCCAGCGCCCGAGCTTGGTCGCTTTTTCTACATTTGCTGTGACCTTTGCGCTATGAGTCGCAACGTGCTCAGCATCATCCATCCACGGCCTCGCCCATCCCTCCGGCTTGCTTACTTTGCCACTTTCATCGCCTCCACCAAGCCTTTCTCCTGTTGGCTCGACGCGGCACCCATCAATATTCACAGCGCCTACCCCATGCTCCAAGACGTTGGCTGCGACAGTGTTCTCGGAGATCGGCTTTCTGGCCAAGCAGATCGGTTCATGAGCGGGTTTAAGGGCAGTTCCCCAACCTTCCCACTGCTTGGCTTCGTTGGTCGAAGGGGTTGAAAGTTCTTTTTTACTAAAATCTCGAATATCAGATCGTCCTTCTGCCGCCCTCCATTTATTGTTCATGGCCGATGATGCCCTGTCTCGCCCGTCGAATTTTACACGAGAATCAATAACCCCAAGAACTTCGCGGTCAGCTCCCGCCGATTTATCAATCGCCTTCGACACATCTAGGCTTTTCGGGAATCCTGAGCCGTAAACCCATTCAACAATTGCAGGGCGCCCGAACGCGTCAAGAAACTTCTCCCGTTGCACGTGCGTTAGGCTATCTAGGAAATCGGATATATCCTCATCGCCTGTATAGAACCTGGCAATATTGTCTCGAATCTCAAACCCAGAATCCTCGATCGCGCATGCCATGCGGTGATAGGTTCGAGATCCTGAGAAAGCCAACAAGTGCCCCCCTGGCTTTAACACCCGCAGGCACTCCGACCACAACTCAACGCTGAACGCAATGTCGCCGCCGTCCCAGGACATCCCCATGAACCCTGTCGATATCAAAGACCGTCCCGCTGGCGAGTTGAGATTTATAGAGGCAGACCCTGTTCCGCCTTTCTTTCCCGTTGTCAGGTGATACGGGGGATCTGTCACAATCGAATCGATGCTGTTGTCCGGAATAGTCTTTACAAACTCAAGGCAATCCCCGCGATGCAACTGATAGGAAAGTTTGCTCACCGCAACACCCCCTTCAACGCCGAATTCACATTCGCCTGATCCTGCTCCATCAACGAGAGAATGGCGCGCATCTGGCGCGACGACTCCCTTGGTAACGGGCGCTCACCGGTCCCATGGCACGCCTTGCAGGTGGTTTTACCCAGCCGGCGCGTGCCGGGGATTTCCTCGAAGCGCTGCCCGCGGCATTCCGGGCACACCGGTACCAGAAAATGCTTGAGCGCGGCTCTGGCCAGCGCCAGGATCTGCCGATCCTCGAAGTGCCATTTCTCGGCATGGCTGATGCGCTGCGCCAGTTCCGTTGCCCGGTCCAGCGCCAGCGCCCAGTCACCGGGCGTCAGCGAAAACCGCAGATTGACCAGCGCCGCCGCGCCGAGATTGGTGCGCAGCGCCGCAAAGCCAGCCGCAATCAGCACGTCCACGTCACAACGGCATTTCTTGACCGTCAGGTCGTCCGTCCACCGGGCGACGGCCAGGCGCTCGACGGCAGAGGGCGGTACGTAATCAGCGTCCATTGAAAAGCTCCGGTAAGTTGCTATGCAGGTATTCGTCGACGTCGCTCGGATCGTCAGGGGCATCGTCGATCGGCTTGGATTCCTGCCGTATTAAACGCCTGACTGGCTTGGATTGCGTGCTTAGCTTGGCTAGCACGGGCGGAAGCGAGACCGGCTTGATGCCGACCAAGGATTCCATCGTCGTCCAGCGCCTACCGCACTTCAGGCATTGCCGCCGCCGACGCTGGCCACGACGCTCCAGCACCATGGATTGTCCATTGCAGGATGGGCAGCGCATCAGTGTGCCCACCCTTCGATGTCCAGCAGATGCGGCTGCAGGTGATCGACGAGCAGCGAACACGCGCCGAATACGGAACTGGTTGCAAAGGTCGCGGCTCTCGGTGCGCCGGCCGCCGCCCAGCGATTCACCCAGCAGTGCACCGGCTCGGGAAGATCGTTTGCCTCACGGGTTGTGAAATAGACGAACAACCCACATCCGTGCGCGAACAGGATCAGGTCAGGGCCATCGCCACCCGGACCATACAGCAGACCCGCAGATAGTTCGGGAAGGGCGATCTGAGTGCGTGCCCATTCCATCACGCACTGCGCAAAGTGACTGCGCACCCACTCGTTTGGCAGCGTTCCCATGAGGCTTTCTTCGGGACGGACGGATAAGTCCCTGCTTTCCGTAGCCGTTTTCATCGCTGTGTCCTTCCCGCCACCGGCCTACCCTCCAGATAATCCTTGATCACCCTCGCCGCTGCCATCCAGCCATAGCACACATAGCAGGCATAGCCGGCGTTTTCCAGATCATTGATCCACTCGATTTGCGCTTCGCTCGGCTTGTTGCGCCCGACCTTCATTTCCAGATACAGACCATGGAACCCGGCCCGCGCGGTCGGCAAGTTCAAATCAGGAACTCCAGCGCTTAATCCAATGGTGGATTGTTTGGAAAAAGCTTGTTGTTGGATATTTCCAGAAAAAGACATGCGGCGCATCATCCGCAACTCTGGTATTTCAACATCTAGCACTTGAACCCAAGACAGAAGTTTTGACAATTCAAACTCCTTGCTACGAACTCCTGACCTGTATCGATACTCGACTGGAAGCAGCGACCCCTTACGTAGATTGCACTGAGCGCACAGCAACTGAATATTCCCAATAAAGTTACTTCCTCCGCGTGCTATCGGTATGATGTGGTCACGGTGCATTCCGTCACGATCAAGAGATGCGTCGCACATAGCACAACCCCCGCGCTGCCGAACCCACAGCCTGACAATATCCTTGTCCATGTACATGCCGCGCAGCAGGCGCTTTTCTCCTGATCTTCCGTGCCTATGGTTTGGATTATCGACTCCCGTAAACCGATATTTGTAGGCGACGGCCATACATGAACGTGAGCAATATTTACCTTCAAATCCTGCGTGACTGGGCTTAATACTTATTTCTTTTCGACACACCTCGCAATTTCTAATTACCCGCTTATTTCTAGCGCTATCAGAAATATTCTGGCCAGTTGCTTTAAGAGTACATTTCTTTGAACAAAACTTTCCGTGTCCGCGCCGAACAGTATTTTGCTTGGTTTCAAACCTAACTCCACACCATTCGCAAGTGCGGTCCGCCATACCACCCTTCCAATTGTGGTTATTCTCTCCGGATGATGGCACGCACGATACCGAGCAATACTTTCTTCCTGCTCTTATCTGTGATGGAGGAACTCGGAATGGCTTGCTGCAAGTTTTGCAAACACAATTCGGTTCTTTTGGTTTTCTTTCCATGATTTATTCCCGACTTAAAACAACTCAACATCCCATCCGCCGCCATCTTTCTTTGCTTTGGCTTTAACAGCAATAAATTCGATTGGGTAGATATCTGCAGCTACCTTTATCTTCACTTTTGCATCATCTTGCCAAAACCCTTTTACTTCGTGCATCTGCAAAACACCGCTCACTAACATCACTGCAAAATCAGGTGAATAGAAAGTGTTGTCTGCCAAGCGTAGTTTTATTCCCTCGAACTTGAACCAGGCGACGTGTCCAGATTGCTTTAACAACTCAAGATGATTCGCATAAGCCATTTCTGTCTTGTTCATCTGGCCTTGTTTAAGCCGGCCTAGAGCATACATGGCGCGCGTCATGCCCGCACTCCCTGGCGCTTCAGGATGCGCTCAACACCCTTGACCGTCTCGGCCAGCAGCAGAATTTCGCGCCCAAATTGGCGCTCGAAGCGGTCTCGGTCTTTGTGGATCGAGTAGTCGCCAACGTGGTGCTCCGGGCAAAGCGCTATCGTCAGGTGGTCTGACTCTCGCTTGCCGAGGTTTCCGTCGCGCATGTGATGCACCACTGATGGCGACTCCACCCCCATCTGCGCACAGACGACACAAGGGACTTGGGCGATCAAGCCCATCCACAAGCTGCTCATTCGTTGAACCCCTCAAGAATCTGGTTGATCATTTCGTGCGACCCGTCGCCCAAGTGCCGCCACAAATACGGCGCAGCATGCGCGTGATAGGCATCACACGCGGTCGGAGGTTGGTCGATTCTCATTTTCTCCCCCAATCGGCAAGCCATTCCGAATCCTGTAAACAGCCGCGCGGTGAGTTATCCCAAAGCGCCGAGACAACTCGGCGGCAGTCATCGAAACACCGTCAACCTCAATTGTTACGTTGTTTCGCTTGTTGTTGTTTTGTTGGAAATTGTCTGCCCATCGAACATTTCCTGGTTCATATCCATTGCTTGAGTCGATCCTGTCGATTGAATGAGACGGACCTGGACGATGGCCTATGTGAGCAAAAAACATATCAAATGAATCAATCCACACTTGGCAAACCGTTATCCCTCGCCCTCCGTAAAGATGGTATTTGCTGTGAGTTTTCCGAAGGCATCTGTCTTTCATTGCCTTCCAGCAATTCCACTCTGGCGTATTCCACATGCCATGCTTGGCCATTGATCTTGCTCGGTCGGAAGCAATCTCGTTGCGAACACAGCCGCAGCTTTTGGTATGGCCAGTTTTCAGATGCGTCGATGAAACAGTGGCGAAGTTCCCGCAATCGCACACACAAGACCAGCGAACATACTTCCCTCCTTTCTCAGTTCTTGAAATCACAGAAAGCCTGCCAAAACGCTGTCCAGAAAAGTCTTCCAACTTCATAGATACCCCATCATCTTCTCGACAACACGATCAAACTCTTCGCGGCCGGAGTAGCCCGTCAGAACATGCTCAATAATCACCGTTGCAACAGCGGAATAGACCTGCTCAAACTCCGCGTCATCCATGCTTGAAAAACTAATGCTGTGCGCCTCAAGCTTCATGTTTCCCCGCAGATCGAACGTCTGGTCATAGAACCCGGCCATAATCAAAACGTCTTTGCGGAATCGCTCGAAGTTCTTGACTACCTCTTTTCCCTTGTAGGTTTTCCGCGTCCGCTTTGGCTCCCATGAATCGAAAGCGAAGTTCAGCATTGAGAAAAACTTTCGGTGAAACTTTGCATTTCTGGGAATTACAAACTCAACAACCGCAAACTCCCCCGGCGCCAGCGCCAACAAGCGCGCCCATAATTTTCGCCAGCCGATCTTGTCGTCCTTGTTCCAGCCATCGAACAAGCCGAACAGGAATCCGCGCACCGCCACGAGGATGGGCTCCCCGGGCATTGGGTCGGCACTGCGAACAAGGGTTATGCGGCTCATGACTTTTCATCCTTCCGCGCATCAACCATCGCAATCCTGCGGCCTATCCAAGACATGCAATCCAAGCACATATCAAGCAATTCATCGTCTGACATGTCGCGCTTCGCATAATTTATTTCAGCGCAAACCCATCGAAGATTTTCAATTTCGTCCTTCCCACCTTTAGCGCGCGGAATTTTGTGATCAACTTGCGCCGTTCTATCAAGCCTCCGTCCAGTTAGAGCGCAGCGTCCGCGCTGTATCTTCCAAAGTTTGGATAATTCTGCTGCATGTACCGTAGCGCCTAGGCACTTCTTAGCGCGCGACCAGAAGAACCGCCTTGATTGGTACTCGCGCATCTTCGCTAGTTGATGTTCGCGGTTTGCGTGATGGTATTCACGACTATAAGCGCGCGCAGCCTCCGGGTCTGCGGCCCGTATCTTTGCCATTGACTGGCGCTTACGCTCCCTATATTTCTCTGGGTCGCGCCGTGAAAATTCCCTCTGATATGCGCGCTCACACTCGCGGCACTTGCCGATTCGATAGCCTTTTTTGTGGATACGGTAGTCAGAGCACGGTTTTTCTATACCGCAGCTTTTGCAGATGAACATGCATCCTCCACTTGTTGGATTCTTTGACCTATCCACCGAACCACAGGGACCGCAAAACTATTCCCCAAAGCCTTGTATCTCGGCCCATCGGCAGCAGGCTTTCCGCGAACGAGGATGTTTGTGTAGTCGCGCTCAAGAACGAGGTCGAAGCAGAAACTCTCGGCTGATGTTTCGTTTGGAATGAACAAACTTATGGCACGGATAACAGAGCAGAGCGAGGTTGCTTTCGGTGAGTCGCAAGTCGGCGTTACGCGCCCAAGATGCGACGTGATGAACCTCTCCCTTATCACATCGATATCCGCAGCGCTGGCACTTGCCTCGCTCCCTTCTCCATACTTCTCTGCACTTGCTTTTCCACTCTCGTCCAGAAAAGAAAGACTGATGCTTTGCTGTAATTCCGCCTTTCCATGAGTGGTTTTTTTCACCAGACTTTCCCAATGCAGAGCAATTGACGCTGCAAAATCTTCTTCCTTGATAAGACTTCGGGACCAATTGCGTTTTTCCGCACTGCTCGCACTTGATTTCAACGCGCCGTCTGATCTGAGTAACACCAGAGGATTTGCCTCGAAGCATTGATGCGCATACAGGGCTACATGTAACCCTTTTCCGGCTTGGCGCGTAATAGAATTCTTTGCCGCAGTATTGGCAAATTTCAGATAATCGCTTTCGGCGGCATTCCAAGCACTGCTTTGCAACCTGTGACTTTGTATTTCCACAGTCGCATTTTTCTTTTGATGGTCGAAACATCCTTCGATCCTCACAATATCCAGAACCGGATTAAAGCCCTGCAATCTTTCACACTCTTTTGGCGTCAGCCGGCGCACCTTCATTCCTCCCTTTACGTAGGTTTGCTGCTTCGCCCCCGGTTCAGCGGCCAGAGATCCAGCCACGTCCATCAACCGCACTTCGTCTCGCTGGTTTTGCGCGAAGGCGACAGCGTGCTGGTCAGTCTTGGTAAGGGTAAAACTCACGCCATCGTCAGACCATCCTGGACCGGCCGGTCCAGATAGCTCAGATCGACCGATCATCGAGCCTTGAATGGCAATCAAAGGAGTTCCGCGGCCGGTCCCGTCTTCGCTGGCGTCGAAACCTTCGCCACGAAGCGAATGGCAGATAAAGCGTCCGGTGTATGCATCTTGTCCGCTGTATGATCCGGGGTGGCTATCTGCGCAGATACTGCCAACAATGCATCCATCAGCGCTTCCGGAAGCTCCTTTCCCCTTTTCTCGGCTCGGCGCAGGATTCCCCGACAGGCTGTGGCGCTCAAAAAGTACCGCTGCGGCACGTCGCCAGTCTCCAAGATGTCCGACAACGAACACACGGCGGCGTCGCTGTGCCAGGCCGGCGTATTGAGCGTCAAGAACCCGGTAGGCGAACCCATACCCGAGGTTCACCAGCATCCCGAGGAAGGTTCCAAAATCTCGCCCTCTGTTACTCGACAGGACGCCGGGGACGTTCTCCCATACCAGCCATCGGGGCCGATACTTTGCAGCAATGGCACCGTAGGTAAGCATGAGGTTGCCACGCGGGTCATCCAGTCCTTTTCGCATTCCGGCGATGCTAAATGACTGACATGGAGTTCCTCCAACGAGAACATCGATAGTTGCATCAGGCCACTCCTTGAACTTTGTCATGTCGCCCAGATTCGGCACGTCTGGGTAGTGGTGATCGAGAACCAGACTGGGGAAGGGTTCGATCTCCGAAAAGGCGAACGGCTTCCACCCAAGCGGACGCCATGCGCACGTCGCGGCTTCGATTCCAGAGCAGACGCTGAGGTAGTTCATCGCTTCCCCGCCTTCAGCACATCCGCCATCTTGGCCAGCCGCGCACGGATCGCCGGGTCCTTGGGAAACTCAACGACCTTTCCCGTCAGCAATCCAGCGATCGCCGCGCCGCACCGCGCATCCTCGTCGATCACTGGCGACGGCAGGTAGACCGCCGCCTGCTCCCGGCTCAACAGCCCTTGCTCTACCGCCTTGCGCACCGGTTCAGCACGGCCCGACTTGTCATCCCCTAGCGAAACAAACCACTTGGGCGGCTGAAAGCGGTTATCGCGGGCGTGCTTGATGATCCGCGAATAGGTTTCGATGAACGTGCGCCGCGCGCCGATCTTGTCGCCGCCGTCCATGACCGGCTTCGCGGTGGCCATGGCCTCCTGTATCTCGCCGTTGGTCACCACCGTTACCGCTTCGTCAAAGGCAGCCGTCACGATACCCCATGCTTCGTCAGGCCCTGGCCGTCCGTCGTCGGTATGGATGAACTGCTCGACATCGGACTGACGCATCGGATACTTCAGTTCGCGCCGGCAGCGATCGAGCGCCGCCAGGATGCGCGACACCGGATAGAAGCGGATCAGGTCGCGCGCCAGCACCGCCATGGCCACCGCGCTCATGGTCGTTTGCGTCAACTCCGCAGCGACGGCAATTGCCGCGATCACCTCGTCCTGCGCAGAGGGCGACTTATGGCTCATTGCTGAGCATCCTTCCCAGAATCAGTTTTGCCTCTTCGGCGGCGTTGAAGTTCGCTTGCGTGCGGTCGGCTTGTGTCGCCTGTGCCTGCGTGCCGGGGTTGTTGGTCACCCATTCGGTGTGCAGCGTCTCGGCATTAGCCAACAACAGGCCAACCGCGTGTTTCTTGGCGACATAGTTGCGCGAGTTGTGGCCGACGTAGAAGGCGGCAATCATCGGCGCCTCTGCTTGCCCGACTCGTTGCACGAACTGCTTGATCTGGCTGCGCACTGTCGCGTTCTTGAGGGGCTCTGCGCCGTGGCGTTTGGTATAGGCTTGGGAGTAGGCCGCCCAGGTTCGCTTGCAGGCGGCTTGCAACTCGGTATCTTCGGGGAGAGTGGCTGGAGGCGGGGGTGGTTCGATCACCGCAGGCAGGTTTTCCAGTCCGGACGGCGAGCCGGCCGGTAGGGGTTTTGTCTCTGGAGTCGAAAGCTCCGGCGTAGGGGTAAACCTCGGAATCAGTGAATCAGGTATCAGTGAATCAGGTATCAGGTATCCGGAATCAGTGGGATAAGAACCGCTCTGGCCATCATGAGCTTTAGATGATCTCATCTTGTGCTCATGTTTTTTACTTGCTTTTTCCCTGTTTCCTTTGCTTGAATTACATGGTTTGCATAACGTTCTCAAGTTCTCATCACTGCTGTCACCGCCTTTAGACACGGGCTTTATGTGGTCTATAGACAGGTTGTCAACAGCCCCGCAAAGAACACATTTATATCCGTCGCGTTCATAAATTCTTCTGCGCTGCGGAACACCGATTGGCGTGTGATTCAGTTTGTTTTCCTCGCCTTCTGGGGGCGGGATGACACTCGGAACTTCCAGATGGTGCGGTGTTTGATGTTTTGAGAATTTGCTGATCTGAATGTACTTAATTCCTTCTATTTCGTACCTCATGATGAGCTCATGATGAGCAAGAAATGAGAGCATCTCGTCAACGTTCAAACCATCACGATAAGGAAGTAGCTCTGCCTTTATCTTCCTTGGGCGATCTTCTAGCCGGCCTTCCCTATCTGCTAGGCACCACAACCCGATAAACAAAAGCCCTATTACGGGGTCTGCCTCTCCAAGAATTTCGTTCATGAAAAAGCTTGGCTTGATATTTCTAGCGCGAGCCATTTCCCGCCTCCATTATCTTGCTCCAGCAAATTCCGCAGAAATAACGAAACCGCCTTTCTACATTGCCAAATACCTTTCTGTTGGCGCTCTCTGCGGCTTCGATAACTTCTTGAGCAGGAAGCTTTTCAAGGAATTTTTTTATGCTTTGCAAATCATCCTTGCTGAACTCGTCAAACCAATCTTCTCCCTCAATAGCCGCAGCAACAACCCATGCTTCATTGGTTAGGCGGGTCGCTCTTTCTGTTAGAACCGCGTTGTATCCCTTGATCTGTGACTCGCGCTCTTTAACTTCTTCTGCGCGATCCTTCAGGGTTTGCGGTATGTCCGACAAAAGGCCGGCCGACTTTCCTCTATTACAGCTAAAACAAGCTGTAATCAGGTTGTCGATGGAGTTTTTCCCCCCGAGTGACACAGGGTTTATATGGTCGACTTCAAGAACGACACTGGGTGGAGTTGCTCCGCAATATTGGCAAGTGAAAGAATCTCGCTTGAATACGTCGAAGCGTTTTTTCTTTGACACCGGAGTGCGATCCATGTCAAATTTCCGCAGATTCAGACACTGGCCAATCCTTCGGTGCCCGCAAAATATCTTCCATCGAGATGATTTTCTTGCCGAAAAAATCAACCAGTTTCAGGGCTATATCAATCGAGCGGATTTCAAAACGCTCCAACTTCGACAGATTTCCCGCGTCGTAACCGACGATCTCGGCGACCTGCACCAGCGTCAGGCCACGCGCCTCGCGCGCCATGCGTAGCTTGCTGCGCGGCTGCATCGCTCTTTTTCCTTTACCCATTGAGTAACCACTCCTATAGTATCAACGTGCACTGAATACACATTGTAAGTCAAACATGCAAGTTTTTGTTACTTTGCATTGAAAACAAAAAAGTAAGATGATTCGCCCATCAATGCCATGGAGGTAAAAACGATGGAAAATTTAGGGCGCAACTTGCGCGAGATCCGCGAATCCAAAGGGATGACCTTGCAACAGGTCGCTTTGGCCTCCGGCTACGACGCGGGTAATCTTTCCAAACTGGAACGCGGGAGAATTCGCTGGAGCGAGCCCGCTTTGAAGGCGATTGCCCTGGCGCTCGACGTGCCGGAGCACGATTTATTTCTGTCGGCAGACGAGAGATTGGTCCTGCAACTGTGGTCGACCCTGGGAATCGCAGAACGAAATGTTTTTCTGCGCATGGCCGGAAAGCCGGAAATCAAGGAAACAGCTGCTGTGATCGAAGCGCCCGCCGAGGTTACGCGCATCAAGCGCTATCCACCAACCCCGCAACTCGCTACCGTTCATCGCCTGCGCCTGGCTTATCAGCCGATCGCCATTGGAGAGAAATGATGACCTCGAAGAACCGCCTAAACTCCGACATCCAGGAAACGATCAATCTCCTGCAGGCCCTGCTGCAAGACGCAGAGGCTGGCGCTATCGATGGTATAGCCTGTGTATGTTTAACGCGGGACCATCAAGGCCATCTGCGTGATATTGCCGGTTCGGCGGGACGATACGCAGCTCACACGCTGGGAGGACTGAGGCTGTTGAGTGATGATCTGTCGGCGGCGTGCCGGCAGGATCCTCGCGCCCAAACGACGACACCAGAGCCCAGCAACTGACATTATTTCGACACGGTTCCATTACCCCCCCTGACCATTTTTATATATCGACACTGAAGAACTTTTTCAGCTAATTAGTGTCGCGGTCGAACTAACTATACCGGCTTGCCGGGTTGTGCGTGTGACTTATTTCACTGCGCCTTTAGTCATACATCAGATCAAAACCTTCCGTTGCCAGAACAACGGATGTGCAGCGTAGCTCCATTTGTTCGCTGAAACAAAAACCCCTCCCCTCTGCCTGGCCATCGCCTTGCTGTTTCTTGCCGGCAAGTTTGCCATACACATTCGCGCAAAGCAGGACGTAAATATTACCTATTTCTGGCGGCATAATCCATAAATTTATTTTGATTATGTACTTGACGCACTCCACAATGCTGCGTAGGATACTAATCAAACGGGCGGCGATACTCTCCCGTCAGGATGAAAAGGGTAATGCTCCCAACCTTGTTCAAGCGTGGAGCGCTTTCAAAGGGGAAAAGAAATGCTCACCTTCGACCAACTTGGAAGTTCGATCAAGGCGTATGCGAGAGCGATGGAAGTTGCTGAAAAGCATCGCCAGGAAGAAAAACGTTTGAATAAAGAAAGGGCCAGGAAAGAATCCACTCTGGACGCTTATGAACAAGTCGACCGGTCGTCGGTGTGCATGGAGTTTCCTTCGTGATCGTGGAGTTGATGGGACTGCGTATCTCCGATCCACACCCCATTCCACCGGGCGCTGGCCGAGTCCATTTGATCAAGGATGGGCACGACGAGACGGACGAAGGGATAGAGCATCACTGCGCGTGCTGTGGCCACGATTTTCAGGCTTCTGGAATGCACCGTTGCCGCGATGGCCACATTGGATCTCGGTGCATTCATTGTGCCGAGCTTCAGACGATCCGCCAGAAACAGTTGAGCGCTCTCAAGAAGAAGAAAGGGAAGAAATGAAACTTGCTGAATCCACCGCAGCAACCGCGAATCAAAGCCGCATCAGCCTGGCCCGTAAAGCGGTCAAGGCTTTCCCGAGAACCGAGTTTTCCAACCGGGAAGATGTCAAGCGCCATCGCATCAAGTGGATGGCGTCTGTTGAACACCTTGGCCCGCACTGGCTGGGCCTGCCGATTGTTTTACCAAGGAGTACATCATGAGTGCTGTTATCCAATTCCCGCAGAGCGCCATCGTTCCGCAAGGGTTGATTGTCGATCTGGACATTAACGCATATCACCAAGGCCCGGGCGTGTCCAAGTCCGGCTTGTCCGAAATCGCCCGATCACCAGCGCACTACTACGCCAAGTACCTCGCTCCGAACCGGCCAGCGCCCAAGGAGCGAGCCGGACAACTCGAAGGTTCTCTCGCCCATTGCGCCGTTCTGGAGCCAGATCAGTTCAATAAGAGATACGTCGTCACTCCTGATGACGCTCCGCGCCGTCCGTCATCAGCGCAACGCGAAGCAAAGAAGCCGAGCGCAGAAACTTTGATTTCAATCGAATACTGGGATAAATTCGCAAGGGAGAACGGAAACAAGCGGGTGATCACTGCAGATCAGTACGAAACCGCCATGCGTCAAGCCGACTCCATGCGCGCCCTGCCCGACATCCGGGCGCTGCTCGACAAAGGGCGGCCAGAAGTCTCGGCGTTCTGGAACGACCCGGTGACCGGCGAACTGTGCCGCTGCCGGCCTGACTGGGAAAACCAGACGACGGAAACCGGCGTGATTATTCTCGACGTCAAGACATACTCCGACGCCAGCCCAGAAGAATTTGCGCGCCAGATCGGTCGCAAGGGGTATCACATTCAGTCCTCGTTCTACAGCGACGGCTACGAGATTGCCTCGGAGAAGACGGTGCACGGATTTGTATTTGTCGCCGTCGAAACCGCATACCCATATGCCGCCTGCGCCAGCATGCTCGACCCGACGGGGATCACCATTGGCCGCGACCAATACCGAGATCTGCTCGACGTATACGCCCGCTGCCGGCGCACCAACCTGTGGCCGGGGTACAGCGACGGCATTGAAGTTGTCTCTCTCCCCGGCTACCTGACGCGCGGTTACGAGTAACCGGATTACTTTTCCCCCATAGGAGATATCACATGGCAACCGCCTCTATCAATGAACTGCAACAAGTCCGCGCGGAAAACTCCAGCGTGCCGACCATCTTCCACAAGTTGGACAACCCCCGCTTCGCCAAGGCGATCGGCGCTGTTGCCGCCAAGTTTTTCACGCCCGAGCGCTTCCTGCGCCTGGCCATTAACTCGATCAAGAAAACCCCGCTGCTGGCCCAGTGCGACCCGGAGTCCGTGCTCGGCGCCTTCATGGCATCAGCGGCGCTCGGGCTGGAACCCAATACCGTGCAGCAACAAGCCTTCCTTATCCCCTACAAAAAGCGCGTCAATGTCGGCGGAAAGTGGATTGATGCTTACGACTGTCAGTTCCAGGTCGGCTATCGCGGGTTCGTCACCCTGGCGCACCGATCGCCGCACATCGACAGCATCCAGGCGCAAGCCATTCATGAGGGCGATCTGTTCGATCACATGATGGGGTCTGAATCCTTCCTGCGCTATCGCAAGGCGCTGAAGGATCGCGGCGAGTTGATCGGCGCCTTCTGTCATACGCGCCTGTCTTCCGGTATCGAACTGGCGACCGTCCTGCCGCTTGATGAAATCTACAAGATCCGCGCCCGCTCAGAGACCTTCAACGCCCTGACGCGCAATCTGGAAAGCGCGGAAACTGCCAAGGACAAGGCTTCGGCGCAAAAGAAGTACGACGAAACGCCGTGGGTCATGTGGCAGGACGACATGGCTGCCAAGTCAGCGATCAAGAAGCATGCCAAGCAATTGCCGCTGACGGATGGTGATTCGATGAGCGCCGCCGCACAGCTTGACGACCGCAGCGAAGGCGCAACGATCGACCTGCGCGCCATGAACGACGTCGACGTGGTGCGCTCAGTGGTTGATGACGGGGCAGAGCCGCCCGCGCTTGAGCACATGACGCCGGAAATCGTTCAGCAGTCCATTCCAAAGGCTGAAACCATCCACGTCGACCGGCAGGAAAAAAAACCGGCTGCGCAAGCTAGGCAAGCTACCCAAGAAACCCCTGATAGCGCCGCAATGCCGCTCGACGACGGCCCGACGCTGGAGGATGCCCTGGCCTACGTCACGCGCGACGACTACGAAATGGCCCAGGACATCGCCAATCGCCTCGGCGGCGAAGCCATCGACGCCGTTGAACGCGCCATCAAGGTCCGCAGCAAGCCGGCCGCCACGCAATCCGGTGGCCGTTTCCGCAACGTGGAGTAAGCCTCATGAAACTGCACAATCTCACGGCCAACAACTTCCAGATACTGCGGGACATCAACCTGAACCTCGGCTCCCGTCCGATTACCCTGATCGCGGCCGACAACGAGCAGGGCAAGACCTCGCTTGTCGACGCCCTGATCCTGGCTTTCACCGGACGTGCAACGCGCGTCGGCGCAAAAAAGGATTACGGCCAACTGGTCCTTGACGGCGCCAAGAAGGGGCAAGTATCCGTCGAGTGGGAAGACGGCAGGGCGCGCGTCAATCTCCCCTCCGGTTCGCACTTGAGCGAAGGAGCAATGCCTGCCGCGATCGAGTACGTGCTGCAGGCAGGCCGCTTTTCCAGCCTGACGCCCGACGCCCGGCGCACCTTCCTGTTCGGGTTGCTCGACGCCAAGATCGGAGCCGAAGAACTTTCCCGCCGCCTTCTGGAAAAAGGGCATGCGCTGGATAAGGTCGTCGCTTGCGAGTTACCCTCCGGTGCGCCGGCCGCCCATAAAACCGCCAAGGGCAAGGCGTCCGAAGCGCGCGCCGCCTGGAAAGCCATTACCAACGAAGTCTACGGCGAGGTCAAGGCGGAAAGCTGGGCGCCGGCTGAAGTGGCGTTTGACGCGGCGGCTCTGGACACCGCCCGCGAGACCCTGGCCGGCGTCGACCTGACGGTCTCCACCCTGACGCAAGCGCAAGGCGCGTACCGGGTCCATAAGGAACAGGCAGCGGCCCGGGAGCGGCGTATTGCCGGGCTGCGCGAAACCGCCTCGCATCATGCCCGGATGGTCAACAAACTGGCGACCGATGAAGCAGGGCTCTCAGAGGCCGCGCTCAAACTCGAAGAATCGCGCGTTGCAGCCGGCTTGCTGCCGAAGAAATCGGCGCCCGCTGACCTGATGGCCTTCGTTGCGATTGCGCGACAGGTCATGGCCACCGTCAGCACGACACAACTGGTCAGCACCTTGAGCGGTGAGTTCATTCCCTGGGACGGAGCCCTGATCGTCAGCATCCAGAATGCGCTGGACGAGTATCAGAAGCATTACGGCGCCAGCGTCGAGCCCGATGCCGAGACCCGCGAACTCGCATCCAAGGTCGCTGACCGGGAGGCCGCTTATACCCTGATGAAAAACTCTGTCGCCAACGATCAGCGCTATCTGACGGCGGCTGAGCTGGCGGCCAAGGAACTGGCGGAACTGACAACTACCGAAGAAACGCCGGTACCGACCTCGCCCGAAGCGGATCTGGCGATCGCGCGCGCCAGTCAGGAGATGGTGCGCAAGGAGGTCGCCCGCCTGGAAATGCTTGAACGCGGTGTTGCCAGTCGTGAAGCGCATATCGAGAAGGCCCGCGGTCATCACGCTGACGTCAAGACGTGGGAAGCATTGGCCGACGATCTGGCCCCGGACGGAATCCCTTGTGAACTATTGCGGGATGCCCTGCGCCCGTTCAACGGTCGGCTGCGCGAAACAGCGATGGCCACCGGCTGGAAGCAAACCTCCATTACCGACGACATGGGAATCTGGATGGACGGCAGAGACTATGCCCTCGGCAGCGAGACCGCCCGCTGGAAAGCCGACGCCGCCATTGCAGAAGCCATCAGTCATTTGTCCGGCACCAAGATACTCATCATCGACCGCATGGACGTACTCAGCCTGTCCAACCGCGGCACCTTCATGGAGTGGATCGATACGCTGGTCGCGGACGGCATGCTCGATACGGTGCTCATCTGCGCCACGCTGAAAGAACTTCCGCAGGGATTCCCGGATACGTGGTCGCTGCACTGGCTGGAAAACGGAGTTCTGTACGACACCGTTCAGCAACAGCAGGCGGCTTAACCATTTCACCAATACCACAAGAGGAATCAATGAATACCCAAATATCTGCCGTTGGAAACAGTAGCGACTCCGTTTATGACGGTTTCTTGGCCCACCTTCAGGAGCGGTTCATTGGAAACATCCTGAACGGCGCCGCCCATCTGTTTGAAACTGATGCGATCGGATTGTGGGACGCCTACCTTGACGCTTTTGGTCCCATGCCGGCCCCTGGTGAAGCAGCGGTTCCGCAGCGCCAGAACCATACATGCCATGCCTGTCGACAGTTTATCGAGCGCTTTGGTGGTCTGGTTGTTATCGACAGCACAGGGGTCACTACACCAGCCCTGTGGCACGAGTACGATGCACCAGAAATCTATCGTCCGGCTATTGCTGCCATGGCCAGGATAGTTCGCACGGCGAAAGTAACGGGCGTATTCCTGTCCTCCGATCGCGTCTGGGGAACGCCAGAAACCGGCGTTTGGCACCACCTTTCCGTCACCCCGCCGTCTTGCATTTTGTATAAGCGCTCGACGCTGACCGCAGGCCAGGCCATGGCCGAGAAGCGCGAGGGCTTCAATACCGTTATGCGCGCCTTGACGGAGTTCACGAAGCCGCACCTTGAACTGGCGCTGACGCTGCTCAAGACCGACTCTCTGTATCGCAGCGAGAAGGTGCTTGGCCAAGCCGAATGGCTGTATAACCTGCACCTTGCGCTCGACGTCGCTCACAAAACCGCGAAGTCGAACGTGGTATGGCGCGCCATTGCTTCGGCGCCCGCTGGATTCTGCCACCCGCGCAGTTCAATGATCGGAACCTTGCTGGAAGATATTGCGGCGGGAATGGATTTTAGCGATGTATCGCGCCGGTTCGCTGACAAGATGCACCCGCTTTCCTACCAGCGTCCGCAAGCGGCCCCCTCGGAAGGAGCCATTGCCGCGGCAGAAAAAATAATTCAGCAACTAGGTGCCGCTGGATCACTGGATCGTCGCTTCGCCCGTCTTGATGAGGTTAAGGCGCTGTGGAAGCCTGCGCCAATAAAGGAGGCTCCGGCCGCCGAAGGTGTGTTCGGCCACCTGAAACCCACGAGCAAGGAATCCGGGTTAAGCATGGCGATACCGGCCCATAAAATGACCTGGGAGAAGTTTCAGCGAACCGTTCTTCCTGCCGCTGAGCGCATCGCATTCCGCGCTCCGGCCGTGGGCAGCTATACCGCGCTCGTAACAGCGGTGAATGCTGATGCCCCGCCGATCCTTCAATGGGACCATGAAGACAAGCGCAATCCAGTGTCGTGGTACTTCTGGAATGGCGGATCGTCGGCTGAGTCCTTTGGGCTGAAGTCTGGAAAGTTTTACCCGGTGGACGCCATTACCCTCAAGCCTTCCTTATGGGAAGGTGGAAACGATCACCAAGGACTCGGCGTGCTATTCGTCCTGTCCGGGGCGCGCGAGTCGAGACAGCCAGGGGCAGCACTTTTCCCTGAAATACTGCGTGCAGAGTTTCACGGCATCCGCTCCGTAATCGAGGCCTATTCCCGCAGAGCCAGCATCGCCGGAATGAATGAACCGCATGCAGCCGGCGTGATGCTGCAAAAAGGCGGCGGCGAATGGTCGGCCATGGTCCGCGTTTGGTCGGCGGGAAACAGCATTGACTACTGTTTGGACCGCTGGGACTGATCTATCGCGCATCAAACCTACGCAATCAACCATTTTTAATCACAGGAGTACCACCATGGCCGCACCGAAAAAACCCGTCAACATGACCGAACTTGTCGTCAAGACCCGCCATAAGCGCAACGAGAATCAGTCCGTGTTCTGGTCGCGCCTCGGCGTCACGCAAAGCGGCGGGTCCCGCTACGAGTCCGGCCGCCGCATCCCAAAGCCCATAGTTCTGCTGTTCGAACTGATCTACGGCAAGAAACCGCTGACGAAGCTGGCCAAGTTGCGCGAGGTTACTCTGGATGACCTGCGGGAATCCGATTAAAGATCAATGGGGCGAATGTGCAGGCTGATGCACGCGGGCTGGCCGTCCGGAATGGGCCAAAAACCAAGCTGACACCAAATCGGAAGCCGGAGATCAGCGCCGGCCGCCCCACCCAAACCATTCAACAGGATACTAATCATGTGGTTCAAGAATCTCAGCATCTACCGGCTTCCCCGTCCGTGGCCGCTATCGGCGGAAGACTTGTCGGCGGATCTGGCCAAACTTCCGCTCACGCTGCCCGGCGCCATCGATGCGCAGAGCACCGGATGGGTTTCTCCGCGCGGCAATGATCAGTTCGTGCACGTTGTCAATCAACAGGTCTTGCTGGCCTTTGGCGCGCACCAGAAGCTATTGCCCAATGAAGTCATCAATCAGTTTGCGGCTGACAAGATCAAGGAGACCGAAGAAAACGAAGGGCGCCGGGTCGGGCGCAAGGAAACCCGGGAAATCCGGGAAAGCGTCACGATCGAGTTGCTGCCGCGCTTTACGCGCCGCCGCACAACCTTTGGCTGGATTGATCCGGTTAACGGCTGGCTGATTATCGACTCGGCCACATCCAGCAAGGCTGATGAGTTCCTCGGTCTGCTGCGCGCTACCAACAACATTCCGCTCAAGTTGCTGCGAGCGAACCGCTCTCCGGCCGCCGCCATGACCGGGTGGGTTGCGGCCGGGGAAGCGCCCAAAGGCTTCACCATCGACCAGGACTTGAGTCTGGAGAGCGCCGAGCACGCCAAGGTGCGCTACGTCAAACACTCCCTAGAAGGTGAAGGCGTTCGTCAGATGATTGCCGAGGGAAAGGTTGCTACCCAACTGGCCATGACCTGGAACGACCGTATCTCTTTTGTCCTGACTGACGATCTGCGTATCAAGCGCCTGGCCTTCCTTGACATTCTCAAGGAACAATCGGATGGACAGGCCGAAAACGAAGAAGAACGTTTCGATCTCGACTTCGCGCTGATGACCGGCGAAGTAGCGCGCCTGCTGGATGACCTAGTTGAAGCGCTGGGCGGCGAGGTTGTTCCGGAGCCGGATCTCGTCAGCCAGGCCATGAGCGATCAATCCGAGGTCAATGCTGCGGCTGACCGCCTTTCTTCCCTGTGCAACGAGGACGGAGTAACGGCAACGATCTCCGGCCATAACGGGGAAGTGCTGGCCACCTTCGGCCATCACGACCACCTGTACGACGAAGCCAAGGCCATCGTGATCACTCATCAGCGGGCTTCGATCAGTCTGGTGCAGCGGCACATGGAGATTGGCTACAACCGCGCGGCGCGCTTGATCGAGGCCATGGAAACGAAAGGCGTTGTCTCGGTTCCGGACAAGGCCGGGAATCGTACTGTGCTGGTGCCGGCATGAACATCGTCGAAAGCACCGTGCTCAAGCTCGAAATAACGGACCTTCCCCGGCTTGATCCGATCCGCGTCTATCTCGAAGACTATGCCCCCGGCAAAGGGCGTATCACCATCAGCTGCTACGACGCGGCCTGGGTCGGCTACTGGGGTGCGATGGGATGTTCGATCACTGAGTTTTTTACGAGATCAGGGGCCGAGTACCTGTCTGGAAACCTGGGCTGCGCTTCAGGGCTCAAGCGCTCCAAGAACCATGACAGCTATCTGGTCAGAATCATCGTCGCGGTACAGGCGGCCCTGCTGGAGAAATTCCCGGAGTTGAAGCGATGAGCACTGAGCACCTGCACCAATCCTGCCAACCCTCTAAAACAAAGGAACGCCCATTATGAAATACCCACCGGTTCCCGAAGCTGAGTTTTTGGCTTCCGTCGAAAAACACCAGATGATGGTCGTCCTCGACACCCCCATGCACCGCCATCTACGCTTTACGCAGCCGAACACCGGCATTTGCGCCTTTGACCTGATCACCTGGCCCGGCCACCTGTGCTACACCGGAGACATGGGAACCTATGTGTTCTCGCGCTTGAACGACATGTTCACCTTCTTCCGCCAGGATCCGGAATGGACGCTGGGCGAAGGTGAGACACTGGTAATAAATCCTTCCTACTGGGCAGAAAAACTGCAGGCGGTCGATAAGACAGACGGATTCGAGGAATTCAGCGCCGACAGATTCCGCGCCGTGATTGCGGAATGGTTGGACGAGTCCGGCGCTACGGATTCCGTTCGCCAAGCAGTGCAAGAACAGGTTCTTTCCAAGATTGACGAAGGAGAGCATGCGGCGTTCTCGGCGGCCGTCGATTTCGAGCATGAAGGGTTTTGCTTTCAAGACTTCTGGGAAGTCGATTGCACAGAGTACACCTATCGTTTCATCTGGTGCTGCTACGCACTGGTCTGGGGTATTGGGTTTTACGACGAAATGAAGGCGGCGACCGCTGCAGCAGCGGCCAAGAATGTTGCAGACCTTCCCGCGCCAGAGGTCGTACAATGACCCGCACCCCTATTAGCAAGAAACTCATCGCCTTTATTGCGGCCCATCCCGGATGCACGGAATCTGAAATTTCCGAGGGTATTGATCGCCCCATTGAGGCCGTTCGTGGTTCGATCAGCAACAACAATAAGCGGCACCCTGGACTGATCGAGACAACACTGATTCATAACGAGACCGGCCCATTGGTGCGCTACCGCATAGCGATTGATATACCGAACCCGGAAACGCTCGTCGGCACCCGCTTCACGACCGACCCGGAGAAAGACGCCGCGCTCCATGTCGTGCACGCCATCGCCGCGCAACCTACGGCGAGGAACGAGCTTTCTGCGGCGATCAGCGCCTTGTTTGATGTGATCGCTAAACAGGTGGTTGGCCAGTTGCACGAAGAAATGACCGCGCTCATCGACCGTGAAGTCGCGGCCGAGTTGGCGACGGTACAGACCCGGATCATGGAGCGCATCTATCAGCGCCCACTGTACCGTGTCGAGACAGCGGCCCCGGAATCCACCCCCGCGCCTGTCGCCCCGCCGCGCGTCTATTCCGTACCTTCGGCGCCTCTCGCACAGGAACCAAAGCAAGCCGCCCTCGTTGGGTTTACGGCGCCCGTTGGAGACTTTGTGCCGCACGACAAGCGGTCAACGCGCCTGGTGCACCGGGACAAGGCACCCCAGGAGGGAATCGCCGCGCCGGCCACGACGCCCGAAGCCGCCGCCCGAAAACCCAAGGTCAAGATTATTGGCCTGCACAACAACAAGCAGGAACTCATCAAGCGGGAGTTTCGGGATGTGCTGGAGCTTTACCTGTTCACCCCCGACCAGCGCGCCAAGATGCGCGACTCGATCCACTCTGGCGATCGAGTCCTTTTCATGGCTGACTTCTGCTCACACATGCATTACGACACCGCCGTCGCAGCAGGCGGCAATGTAACCATCGTGAAAGGCGGAATGCCCAGCCTGCGCGACGAGCTCACCAAAATCTACGTAGAGGAAAAAGCAGCATGAATGCCTTTGATCGTGTAAAACTTAACCTTGCCGCCAAGTCGCCGCGCCTAGCTATCCTTGCTGCGCTAGCAAAGAATGGAATTACGACGCTCGACGACCTGCAAACGCAACTCGGGGAATCGCGCAAGAAACTCCAGGACAACCTGATCCACATCGTAAAACTCGCGCTGGCAACCCGCATGCGCGACGACGTAACGCATTTTCCCGCCTATCAGATCACGCAGGCGGGGCGCAAATACCTGGAGGATCATGAAAGCGATGTGCGTGCCGAGCCGAAAGACGAGTCCAAGGCAGGAAACGACGTCATTACACCAAGCCTAAAGACGGCCGTTCCTGAAGGCGACAATCTGCACCAACTCCTATCTATGGGCGCGCTCAACAAGAAGTCGATCAACGAATGGGAATCGTCCATGATGCAGGCGGTCGGTGAGCATACCCCGCAAAAAGTAGCCGAGGCCATTGCGGGAATCAAGCGGCAGCGCGATACCCTGGCCGAAAAAAGCGAAGAACTCAAGCAACTGAAATCATCTCTCGAACACGCACATCACAAACTTCTCGCGTGGCTATCGATGGCCAACGTCTTCAATTGCGACACCCCGGAGCAGATCGCAGACCGCATCAGCAGAGTCGACGCCGAATGGTTGGCAGCATCCAGGCCCAGCGACGGCGAAGTCATCGGCTACGCTCTCCAGCGACCGGCCAAAGTTCTGATCCGCTTCAGAAAAGAGGAAACCGCCAAGGAGCGCGCCATGTCGTGCGCCCGCAAAGAAAGAAAACACGCCAAGGTATTGGCCCTAACTGTCGTTGGAGAGGCGGTTCCGGGCGCGGAATGGAGAGAGTCATGAGCGCCAAAACAGGAATTGTCTGGACACATGCCACTTGGAATCCGACGACCGGGTGCACCAAGGTCAGCTCCGGGTGCAAGCATTGTTATGCCGAGCGCAACTGGGTTCGCATGGTGCGTGTTCCGGCCTACGCTGGGCGCGCGTTCACTGACGTGGCCTGCCACCCTGACCGCCTTGACCAGCCACTGCGCTGGGCACGTCCGCGCCGAATTTTCGTCAATTCAATGTCCGACCTGTTTCATGAGGATGTTCCGTTTGAATTCATTGCCGACGTCTTCGCGGTCATGTCTATTACCACGCGCCATACCTATCAGGTGCTGACCAAGCGGCCGGCGAGGATGCGCTCGTTCTTTGACTGGTTGGCAGAAGATGTCGACGGCTTCGGATTTCGGCTATCCGGAATAAGTGGTGGAAAGACTGTAGATATGATACTCTGTAAATCCGGAATAACTGGTGGAATATCATGATTGAACCTTCCAGAATAATTTGCTGGTTTAGCTGTGGGGCGGCTAGTGCGGTTGCAACGAAACTGGCGATTGTGGCTAATGCTGGCCGTCTTCCGTTGGTTGTAGCTCGCTGTATTGTTCGTGAAGAGCATCCGGATAACGACCGCTTCGCAGCCGACTGCGAGAAGTGGTTTGGCGTGCCGATTGCCAACCTCATCAACGATAAGTACGACGGCTCTATCTACGAAGTCTTTCGAAAGGAGTCGTACATTTCCGGCGTGCGTGGCGCTCCCTGCACTCGGCTGCTCAAGAAGCAGGTTAGGGAGAGATTCGAGCTTCCGACCGACTTTCACGTCTTTGGATATTGCGCCGAAGAGGCCGATAGATGGGACGACTTTCTCGCCGCCAACAACATCGCCTGCGAATCTCCGCTGATGGAACGTGGCTTGGAGCACAAGGATTGCCTGTCCATCGTCAAGGATGCAGGAATCGCGCTGCCGGTCATGTACGGTCTTGGATACCACCATAACAACTGCATTGGATGCTGCAAAGCCCAAGGAATGGGCTACTGGAACAAGATTCGGCAGGACTTCCCTGCTCAGTTTCAGCGCATGGCTACCGAGTCGCGGCGGCTTGGCGTCCGCATTATTCGAATTGACGAGAAGCGCGCATTCCTTGACGAGCTTCAGCCGGGGACTGGCGATTATCAATCGGAACCCGAGGTGCAATGCGGTATCTTCTGCCATTTGGCAAAAATTGATATGGCCGCCTAAATGACTGACATCCTTCAACTCAAAGACTGGGCCGTTCTCGGCATAGAAGAGCAGCAAGACCAGACAATCATCAGTGCCGAATACGCCAAGCAGCCTGAGTTCTGCCTTCTCTGTGGCGTCGTTGGAGAACTTTACAAGCATGGGCCAAGGTCTGTGACTATCCTCGATAGCCCTATTCGTGGAACTCCTACGCGAATCGTTGCTAAGGTCCAGCGCTACAAGTGCAGGGCGTGCGGCGGGACGTTCCCGCAGCCGTTGAGTGGCGTTGATGCAGTCAGGCGCATGACTGAGCGATGTCTTCGCTACATCGAGCAGCAATGCCTTCGTGACACCTTCCAGCACCTCTCCGAGCATCTCGGCTGCGATGAAAAGACCATTCGGAACATCGCTGCCGACTACATTGCCGTTACCGATGGCGAATACCGCCCATACCTTCCAGAGTGGCTTGGTCTGGACGAGAACCATTTGAACAAGATATTCCGGGCAATCATCACTGACGTTGAGAATCGGCGTGTTGTTGACATGCTGTCTGGCAGGAACAAGCCTATGGTTTCCCGGTGGTTTAGCCAGTTCCGAGACCGGTCCAAAGTGCGCGTTGTGACTATCGACATGTGGCAGGCTTACCGCGACGTTTCGAGAGAAATGCTTCCGAATGCCGCTGTGGTGATTGATAAGTTCCATGTCGTCAAGATGGCTAACTCGGCAATCGACAAGGTTCGTATCCGCGTCCAGAAGGGGAAAGATAAGAAGATGCGCCTCTCGTGGAAGCAGAGCAAGCACCAGTTGCTGACCAGAGAGCACAACCTGAGCGATAAACAGCGCTTCAACTTGAGCGGATGGCGGAACAACGAGCCGGAGATTGATGCTGCGTACAACATCAAAGAGGCTCTGTTCGGAATCTACGACCTTCCGAAAGCCAAGGCTATCGCCGCATTTGACGCCTTTGCAGCCACTATCCCGGCGTCGATGACCAAGGAGTTCCACGAACTGACGCGAGCCATGCAGAACTGGAGAACGGAAATCCTCAACTATTTCGACTTCCCGACAACCAACGCCTACACGGAAAGCATGAACGGGATAGCCAAGATGATTAACCGCGCTGGCCGTGGGTACAGCTTTGAAGTGATTCGTTCTCGCTTGCTGTTCGCCAATAGCCCGACCAACAAGCGAACGCTGAGAGCGCGCCGGGCCGCTTCTGAGGCTGCGCTGACTCGGTGCTCCAACTGCACCGGGCTTTATCCAGACTCTGAGATTTTCACTGTTGACCATGTTGTCCCGTATGCAGGTGAAGATGTTTCCGGACCGGATATGGTCTTTCATATCTGCAAAATCTGTCATGCCAGATTCACCGCTTTCCCGGAGGTTTGAATGGAAGATTCCACCAAAGATGATTTATCTCTCATCGGTCGTTTCCACCATCAAATCCGGATAGCCCGGATTTCCAGAGCGGATAGACGCTCGGCGCGTATGGCCGCAATGGACTGCGAAACAAAACGATCGACAAGGAGGCTACGATAACTGATATGCGCAACGTCCTGCTCATCGCGGCAGCGCACAAGGATGATGCGAAGATTGTTGCCTTGTGCGAATCGATGTCCATCCCGCTGCAGGCCATTCGGGAAAGGCATAGCCGCACCGACAAGATCGGCGCCACCGGCCCCGAGTTGCAGATGATGCGGGAGTTTGTTGGCATCTATCGGGACTGGTGGCTGCGCCAGAGCGTGACGCTTTATGAAATGGCGTGTAATGGACTGCAGAGAGCACTTTATTCGGGAGCAAAGTAATGGAAGATGGCACGAAACCTGTTCCGGCCAACGACCCGATAGCAGAAGTGATTGACGAAATGGCCGACCTCTGCGCGCTGTGGAAGAAGCATAAGGAGGTCGGCCACCGGTCGGAAGGGATCCAGTTGGCTATCCTGCACCTGGCCGGCCAGTGCGTATCGTTGCAGGAAGCGCAATCGCATGAGCAGATCGCATTGAAAGCCTTACCTGCGGGCCTAGCTAGCAACGCTAGCCATCCATTCAACCAATGCTTACCATTCAATCCAATGAAAGCCTACGAAGACGGATTCAAGCGCAACGGATTTTGAACCGTGATCGCCCGCGCGCACGTAACCTAGCGCGAGCATTTTAGAAAGGAAGCCCCATGATCAAACCTACTATCGGCCGCGTCGTATTGTTCCATCCGGCCCAATCAGACTCTTTTATCAAGACCCATGACGAGCAGCCGGTACCGGCGCTGGTCTGCCGCGTCCATGATAACGGAAACATCAACGTCGGCGGTTTTGATGCCCACGGCGACCACTTCTCCCGCCAGAATATTGCGCTGATACAGGAAGGCGAAGCCCCTCCAGAGCATGACCACTACGCTGAGTGGATGCCCTACCAGATCAAGCAGGCCGCAGCGCAAGCGCAAGTTGAGGAAGGCCCAAATATTCTGTCTTCTGACCCCGTAACCAAGCCGGCCACGGCCGCCTCTGGCAATAAAACAACCAAAGCGAAGGCGTAAGCCAAAGCGAGCGCGTAACCCTTTGTGATGCCAGGATAGCAAGCGCCGGGCGTCACTCTTACGGAGAGAGCCAAATGGAAGCCTATCAAGAACGTGTAGTGAAAGAAAAGAGCGAACTCGACGAGCGCTTGTGCAAGTTGGCCGATTTCTTGTGGACCGCGCCTTTTGAGGTTCTTCCCGGCCCGGAGCGCCATCGCCTGATCGAACAAGCCGAACTGATGCACCAACTTTCCGAGGTTCTCGGCCAGCGCATTGCCGCGTTCTCGGACCAACCCAAAGCCGAGCGTACCGAGGACAGTGACCGGCGCGCGCTGATCGAGCGCATTTCCTCGTTGGAGAAGAAGCTCTTCGATGCTTACGACGAGCAGCAGTCCTGGACCTATTTGCTGCCCGGTGAGCGCCAAGTGCTGCAAAGCCTGCTTAATGCCCGCACCCGGAGACTTCTGCATTGCATCAATGTGGCGACTGGGCCGATTGTGACTGGGGAAACGCCATGAACGCCCTCATCGTTCTCTACCTACGCTCCGTATCCAGCCCCGTACTGGCCCCAAAAAATTGGCGATGGTTCGACATATTCAGGTCTTGGCCAGAGACAAAGGCCCTGTTCGTTATTCCATTATTTGAACGACTGCCCCACAGAGCCCAAGAGCGCCGGCCCCTCCTGCAGCGAACGAGAAACAAGCGCCGGTATTTTGTCCAGCGACTCGCCAAGAATACCTAGCCTAGCTCTCCCCGCGCTATTTGCGTAACTTGCAAATTATGCTATGGTGGATGGGTGATGATCGCGGGGAAAGCATGGCTATCTATATTTTTGGAGGCACCAAAGGCGGCACTGGAAAATCCACCTTGTCCGTGAATTTTGCGGTCAGCCTGGCGCGCATGGGCCGCAAGGTTCTGCTCGTGGATACCGACCAGCAAGGGTCGGCCTCTGTCTGGTGCCATTTGCGGGCAGAAGCGGGAATCCTGCCGGCGATACCGCTGGCTATCCTGGACGGCCGAAATGTCGGCAACCAGATCCGCGATCTGTCCGTCGACTACAAGGACGTGGTGATCGACGTGGCCGGCTACAACTCAGTCGAGTTGCACTCGGCGCTCGACGTTTCTGATGTGCTGGTGACACCGGCCCGCTCGGGATACTTCGATTTTCACGCCTTGTCGATGCTCAATCCGCTGCTGGGCGAAATCCGCCGAACCAGCAATCCACAGTTGCGCTCCTTGCTGCTGCTCAATGGCATGTCCACCCATAGCCGAGCCCGCGATGCAACGACCATGCGCAACTCGGTCGCCCCGTTCAAGGAATTCAAAGTCCTGTCCTCCATGGCCCATCAGCGCGGCGCCTTCAGCGATGCCATTCCCCACGGGAAAGCCGTTATGGAACACAAACCGGTCAACAAAAAGGCAATTGCCGAACTGCATTCCATTACCAGAGAGGTCATTAAACATGGTCGCTAAGAACGAGTCCTATGTGCTGCCGATCGTCACGCCGCCGACCAAAGACGCTGCCCCAATCGACTCCAAGAAGCCGGCGAAACAACTCCGGGCCGTTTCCAGGCCGGTCGAGACCAAGCCAGAGAAACACCCTTGGGAAGATATCCCCGAGGAAGCCACGCAAACCTATGTCGTCGCTTTGCCCGCCAAGTTGCATTGCAAGCTGAAATGGATTGGCGGCATGACCTGGGGAAGCAGCATGCGCAAGATCGTCATTGAAGCGCTGGAGGTCGAGGCCAAGCGGCTGCTCAAAGCCAAAGGTATAGGAACTGACTGACGCGCCATGATCCGCCGCTGGGAAACACCCACCCGCTACTACATGGTCAGCCTGCACCTGGATCTGCTCGGGGATGTGGTACTCATGAGCGCCAATGGCGGCAAGTACAATCGTCTTGGGCAGTTGAACACGCTGGCGGTGCCAACGTGGGGGGATGGGCTCAAGGCGATCGAGGCGATCGACCAGCGGCGCAGGAAGCGCCATTATGTCGAGGTGAAGATACGTCGCGCAGCGACCAACATTGAGCGATAGGCGAGGAATGGAAGGCGAGATAGACAGCACATTTCAAACCCAGCAACGGGATATGTTCGCGTCCGGTATCGTTGCCGAGATCGGGGTCAACGCCTATGCGGTGTGGTCGGTTATCAAGTGCTATGCCGACTTTACGACCGGCGAGGCGTTCCCTGGCATGCGCGAGATCGGAAAGAAGATCGGCGTATCGCATCAAACCGTGGTGCGTGCCGTTAAGATTCTGATCGACGCACATATGCTGCGCGTTATTGAAGAATCGAAGTTCAAGCGCAAAGGGCAGACTTACATTGCCAGAGAACGATTGGCGGTGCGGCTGGGCGGCCGGGTGATATGTTTTGTGGTGATTGACTACGTGCCGAACAAGTTACGCGTTCAACTCAATCGCCTGAATCAATCGCTCAAGACTGGAGAGCACGACGACGAGGCATGGGCGGAAGTGGAGATTATTCCAGGACCGGGCTTTGTTTGGGATGAAAAGTCAAAAACGCTGAAATCATCAATCAAGGCATCGTCACTGCCAATGAGTTCGTCGGCCGAGAGCGATGCATACCACCAACAACTTGGCGCTGAACTATTCGCCCGCATCGCGCCGAGCCTGTCAAAACTTCTGCCTAGCAAATAAGCGTGTACGGTCCATTGGAGGACCAGCAGTACGGTCCATGGGTGGACCGTACTAAATGCGATTTAATACGGTCCATGGAGGGACCATAACTATATTTTGTATATTAAAGAACTATAGGAAGCGGCCTGTGGATAACTCATCTCTCCGCTTCCCTGCCGCGCTTCGCTTGGACTGCCAGCCCGACCCTTGCCCTGCGGGCAACTGCTCGGGGCCCGGCCTGATGATTAGGGAACCATCGCCAGGCGCTTAATCAGCGTGCTTCAGTTTGAGATAAAAGGAAAAGCAAATGCACGGACCTGGAAAGTACGATGACGTGGCCACGCAGGTACGCGAATTGACGCACGCGCAAGGCGTGCTGGTCATCATCCTGAACGGCGCTCAGGGAAGCGGATTTTCTGTGCAAGCTACCAGCGAGCTATCCGCATCCGTCCTGGCCGATCTGCTGGAGAACATGGCGGCACAGATACGTGCCGATGCAGCGCGCCCTAGCGATCGTTCCAGTTCAGCCCACTGAACAGCAGGAAGACCACCGCAAAGTAAACCAGGATCAGCGGCTGATCGATAATGGAGGCCACTGTTCCAGCCACCATCATCACCGCCACGATATTCCCGAGCGTTTTCAATAGTTGCCTTCCAGCGTCTGTCGCAACTGCGCCTTCATCTGTTTGGGCATCGTATTCACCATCCGTTGATCGGACGTCAATCGGGCCTGCTGCACGAGGCGCAAGATGGCCGCTCGGCTGATGACAATCTTACTCTCCGGGTTCTTTTCATTCCAGTCACGCAAAGCGGCTTGTGCGTTGGACACCTTCTCCGGGTCATTCTCGATCAACCCTTGTGACCACATCGACTGGATATGACCCTGCACCGAACGATCCAGGGTAATTTGGTCCTGCACGATCGAGCGGGCGCGGGCATCCTCGGCAATGACTTCAGGCTGGAATCCTATTCCCTTGACCAGCGCATCCAATCCCGATACGTCTGCGACTCGGCGGCCCGTTGTATCGGTGTAGTAGCCCTTGTTCGCCATGTCGAGACCTTTAATGGCGTCGGCCGCTGCTTTCGGCGCCAGCGCCTTGGCCGCGCCGAGCACATCACCGGACTGCACTTTCTCAAAGCCTTTCATGGCCTGCTGCAACAATCCGCCCGCCGCGCCGAAGAATTCAGCCACGTCGCGCGTCTTATTGGTTTCCGATGGCTTGAAGGCAGCAGAGCCGGGAATCAGGTTTCCAAGGCCAAGGCGGCCCGATAGGTCGATCGGAAGGCCGTAACTCACCCCGTACTGAATAAAGCCCGCTGCGTCCGCGCCAAGCACCTTGGCGATGGCCGCGCGTTTCTCCTGTTTGGTATTCCATGCGAATCCAAGCGATTGCATGATGGTGTCGAGCAAATCATCCAGATCGTCGGCAAACGGCAAACCTTGCGCGCCGGCCGCGACAAACAGGACGGCCATGGCCAGAGCCCGCTCCTTGGGCGGTAGCCGTTTGACAAACTCCAGGTAGCTCAGGGTGAACGTCTTAAATATCATCAGACTTGCCCCTACCGGCCCGCGCCCCCAGTTCGAGCGTGATGCCTTCGAGTATTGGAACTGCGTCTGATTGACCGCATCGACGGCAAACTGATACGCCTGTTCTCCGCTCATGCCCTTGGTTTGCGCCACCTTGTAGGCGGCAATGAAGGCTACTTCCCGGTTGTACTGCTCGGCCACGGAGAAGAACGAACCCCAACCCTTCATCAGATTGCGCGTGAAGCGGTTTCCGGTGAGGACCCCGGAGCGCATGGACTCGCCTTGCAGCATGTGAATCTCGTGCGGGGAAACAACGCCTTCTTCTTCGGCCCGCTTCAAAGATTGGTCGAGGACCGCGTCGCCGGTCGTCTTCTTCTTGGTGCCCATGCGCCCGGCCGCCAGTTTCATTGCGGAGAGGACATTGCCGGTCGTATTGCCACCGAACTGATGCAGGAAGGGAACCGTCGTAATGAACGTCTGCGTCAGATTGACCAGTGCTGACGCGACCGAGCCCCCCAGGAAGTTGGCAAACAGCAGCGAACGCAACCAAGCGCCTTCACTCGATGGGTTTTGCAGGTATTGTAGGAGCTTGACCGCTTCGTCCTTGACGTCGCCCTTGCCCTTGGGGATGGCCGAGGTCTCGCGCAGCATCTCGCCCAGGTGATAATTGCCGGCCGCCGCCCGCGCGTTACTGGTGATGAACGACGCCAGTACGCGCGTCGGATCATCGTTGAAACCAGCGACCCCCATGCGATGCACTAGACGCTTCATGGCCGATCGGTTGTTGACCGCCAGTTTCAGGTAACTCTGGAAGGCTTCATCCTGCTCAGCGCCCATCAACTTACCAAAGATTTCCAGCGTCTCGGGTGTAACGCCCTTGAACAGCGAGAAATCACGCTGTGACATGATTCCTTTCTTGACCGTCGCATCCGGGTACTCGGCGGTCAGCGCACGGGCGACCTTGTTGGCCATCGCCTCGGACTCGTACATGCCGAAGAACGGCCGCATTTCGTTGCCGTCGGTATCCTTCATCGGCTTTCCGTTCTCGTCCTCATAGAACACGTCGACCGTGTATTGGCCGAAGCGCATCAGGGGCGAGTAGCCCTCGCCCTTCAACTTCTCGATGATCCCGGCGCGTCCGACGATTCCTTTGTCCAGCTCTTCCAGGTTGTCGACGGTGCGCTGGGCGGCGGATAGCTCGGCGGCCTGGCGTGTTTTCATGGCTTCGCGCAGACCGGCGTACTTTTTCCGCTCGTCGGCATTGCTGGCTTGATCCTGTGCCGCGGATTCGAGCATGGCCATATCGTCGGCGTGCTGCTGTTTCACGTCCGCCAAGGCGGTTTGCGCGTTCTCCAGGGCCGCTTCGTACTGTTCCCGATAGAAGGCCACCGTCGCACGCAAGGAAAGCCCCTGCGGCGCTTGCAGCATCTTTGAGGTCCGCGACAAGCGGGCCATTTCTGAGATGGCTAGGTCGTCGAGGCTCTTGTCGATCGTCGCCCGGTACTGCCGGTACAGCTTGATCTGCTTGTCTGTCAGGGGCGCGAACTGCGGTTTCCCGAAAATATCCTCGGGCGGATTGCGCAACTCGTCATCGGTGAAGGTCTTTTCCAGCATCGTGCCATGGAAGACCGGGCCGGCAATGGCCTGCGCATCCTTCTTGTCACCGAACATATGGTAGATGCCGCGCGCCGCATCGGCCATGTTGTTGGTTTTGGGTAGGAGACCGGGGGCGATGTCGGCCGCTTCGTTGGCCAGCCGGCTCGTATCGTCGAGATACTGCTGAGCGCGTTCATAGACCTTGGCGAAATCGGCGTCGACCTTGGCCTTGTGGTACTGCGACCCAATGGTACGGTGCCACCAGTTGAAGGTCTTTTGCGACTGGAACTGATCAGCGATTTGCTGACGCAGCGACTTCAGCACATCTGGGCTCTTGAGGATGTCGCGCCAGCGCTCGATATCGGGGGTGCCGTTGATGGCGGATGGGTCGGCGGAAGTGGAGTAGCGGATGTCATCATTCGTCGCCACCTCCTGCACCGACGAAGACTGCACCGTCATGGCCGTACCCGTCGCATTGGCGATCGGTATCATTTCGTTGATGTTGTCGCTCATCAAGGCTTCGGCTACGCGCAGCACTTCAGACAAAGCCGTATCGGAAGACGGGCTCAAACCCAGCAGGTTACGGATCGCCTGAACGAAGGCGGTCCATGCCGACTTTCCTTTATAGGGAATGGATTCAAGGTAGCTTTGTGCCTTCGCATCCGTCAGCGCCCAGGCCAGGGTTTCGTTCGGCGTACTGAAAGCGTTGATGTCGCCATCAAACATCGCTTGTTCAAACGGCGTAAGTTTCGTTTTCCCCTGCTTCGCGGCTTTAATCCTCTGGTTGATGTGGGTATTTACTGCATTGCTGACGGCGTACAGGTCAGCGACGTCGGCCGCCAACTTTGTTCCCGCAGCTACCTTATAGTTTCCAAGGCGAACTGCTCCCATTGTTGCCGCATGGACGAGCTCATGCAGCACGATGTAGGGACTCATGCCGACCTTGCCCGTTACGTCAGATCCATTGACCCATACATCAATTCTGGAATCGTTCTTCCCGAAGTTATAGGAGGCCATCCCACGTGCGTTAGCCAGGGAGACGGGTATTTTGTCGCCCACATGCGCTACCTTGAAATTCAGAGCAACGCCGGCCCGCTGCAACATCTGCAAGCGATCGATAACCTTGCTGGCGATCAGGCGCTCGGAAGGCGCCCCGGCTGATTCAATCCATTGCGCAACCTCAAGCAGTGATTTTCCTTCGACATTGCTTTGAACGAAGGCCGCTTCTTTGTCGTCTGGGTCAAGGTTGTCTTTAGCCATGCTCTCAGTATAGCCAGAACGAGTAGATTCGCTATTGTTGGCTTGCTTGTTCTCCCGCATCACCCCAACACCAATACTCAACACAGCAGAAAGTGCAGTTTCATCACCTTGTTCCAACCCGAGGATCTTGCTCACCACGCGCACGAACCAGTGCCATGCGTTCTTGAGTCCATTCATTCCACTCGGCGCGGACACAGAGCGCAATTTCTCCTGGAAGAATGGATTTGTGAAGGCTTCGGCCATGAATTCGTCGATATCCGTCATGCCGTACATGCCCTTGAGCTTGCCGGACTTCTTCACATGCGCGAATAGCGCGCGCATCTTGAGCGAGGAAAGCCCTTGTTTCTGTAATGCCTTGATGGTTGCTGCGTGTACCATCTCGTGTAACGCATGCCGCTCAGCCGATGCCGGACGGAACAGCGATATCGCATCCGTCTTTGGGTTGTAGGCCGCCGAATACTTGTTGTCCCGGCCGGCGTTGAATTTCCAGCCCTTGGAGTCACCGACTGTTACCGATGGGTTGATCCCGGTCTTGAGCAGTAACTTGGCCAACTGGCGATAGAAGGGGTTCCGCGACGATGCCTGGATGAAACCCAGGATCTCGGCGGCGCTGCGACCTTCGTTGGCCATGCCGTAGACGGCTTTGTCGGCAGTCGAGATGCGCACTTCGCCGCTACCCATGGAGAAAACTGTCTCGGACGCATCATCCTGTGCTTTCTTGCTGCTACCTATTAGATCTACGACCTGCCGCGACTCAGTGACGCGCTTGAAGACAGATTCCGCCTGTTCCCCCATCGGAATGAAGGCGCGCTCGTTCCACTGGATGCGCTCAAAGAATACGCCTTGCGACTTGAGGATCGACTGATCCCCGTTGGCAAAGTATCCAGACGACGATTTCAGTTCTAGGCGATCTTCCCCTGATACCTTGACCCGGCTGATTTCCCATCCGTTACCGAGGATCGCCTTCTCCCCGGCGAGGATACGCGACAGCACTTCCGCTGTAGATAGTTTCGACACGGATGAACCGAGACCAAGATTCTTTAGCG
>Ga0116161_1000779_pt1 | contig 35094 bp, 18 predicted proteins | sample AD_JPNAS3_MetaG_FD_89877 | JGI IMG/M metagenome (GOLD analysis project Ga0116161, IMG submission 89877) | Active sludge microbial communities of municipal wastewater-treating anaerobic digesters from Japan - AD_JPNAS3_MetaG | ecosystem: Engineered > Bioreactor > Anaerobic > Digestate | place... | reverse complement strand
TAGGGGCAAGGCGAGAGCCCATGACCTCCAACTCGCCGAAGATCAAGCCCAGCGGCCGGTCGATGCCCAACTCGCGAGCTGTGGGTTGGCGCAGTGCGCGGCCCACCCGAAAGTTCCCCAGTGGTACCGTCTGGCTTGCACGATCGCCGATGCGGTAGATGGTGGCCTGTAGCGCGTACTCGCCAGGCGGCAGGCTCAGCGGCAGCGGCACCCGGTGGCTGCCCACCACCTGCAGCCCTGGCCGCCAATGGTCAGTGGGATACATGTAGCCGCCCAGACGGCTGTCTTCACGGACGCGCTCCTGCCCCTGGCCGTCGATCATGCGGAGCGAGAGACGATAGTCGTGCGGCACGGGGCGCACGGTCTGCCAGAGTAGCACCGCACTGGCCGAGGTGCCGGCGGGCACGGGATCGGAGGGCAGCGTGCAGCCCACAAGCGCAAGCTCGCCATCGCCGATGGTGACTCCCAGCGGGTGCTGGGCGAACATCTCGGGCTGGAGCTGCAATCCCAGGGGAAAGACAAAGTGGTGCAACTCGACTCCGCGAAAGGCGGGCGCATCGGCAGCCTCGTGGGCGGCCAACTCCAAGGCCGTGAGCACCACGCCGTTGGGGTCGACCACATTGTCCTGCCAGAGGACGAGCCAGGCCCCGCGTCGCCCTACGATGGCGCGGTTCAGGTCTTCGAAGGCGGCGGGGGTCAGCACGTCATCGACCGAGGGCGAGGGGGTGTAGCGCGGTGGGATGGGGAAGCAGTTGGCGCCGCGATAGTAGTAGGTGAAGGCCGGCTCCAGGTGGCCGGAGACGAGGATCACCGCCTCGTCGGCCGCCGCGGCCTGCGTCAGGAAGGCGGCCACGCCGCGCAGGTCGTCGCGGCCATAGGCAGCGTCGCGCTGGGCGTTGCCGGCGGCGGCGGCCGAGCCAACGACTGTGCCCACTGCGAGTAACACCGCCAACCCTGAGCGCGCCCAGCCACGACGATCGCGCAGGGAGGCGGGCCAGAGCGCTGCCAGCGCCCCGGCGGCCAGCGCCAGCAGCGGCGGGACAATCGGTAGCAGGTAGCGCGGCGAGAATTTGGGGCGGTCGCGCACCAGGGCGTAGAAGAGCGCCAGGGGCACCAGCAGATACACCAGCAGGCAGAGCGTGCCCCAGCGCCACCGTGGCCGCGCCAGCCCCACGAGCAGGCCCAGGGCCGCCAGGGCGGCAAGTGGTAGCGCCAGCCCCAGGGCTGCTGAGTCGGCCACGGTGAGCCCTGCCCCGGCAAAGCCCAGCATGGCGCGGCCGGCCACGAACCCGAGGCTGAGCCGGCCTGGCCAGTAGGTGGTATTGGCGGCCTGCCATTGCCCCCAGAAGACCGGCAGCCAGGGCAGGAGCGCCAGGCCGAGGGCAGCCTGGGCCAGCAACCAGGCGCGTGCCGGCCGCCAATCGCGAGTTCGCACCAGGTGCAGCAGCAGCCACACCGCCTGTGCGGCCAGCACCAGGGCGGCGTAGTAGTGGGTGTACACGGCGGCAATGTTCACCAGCGCGTAGAGCGCCCACAACCACCCCCCCCTTGTAGTAACGGCTTCAGCCGTTAGCGACGAACGACTCAAGTCGTTACTCCGAAGGGGAGGGGCAAGCAGGCACGTCAGGAGGTAGCTCGAGGCCAGGGCCAGGGCGCCGAGCATGGCGTACATGCGCGTCTCCTGGGCGTACCACACCTCGATGGGTGACATGGCCAGGAGCAGGGCGCACAGCGCACCGGCGCGCGGGCCGAGGAGGCGCGAAACCCACGCACCCCCCAGCACCACGAGCAACACGCCCCAAAAGACGGAGAAGTAGCGCACCGCGAACTCGCCGGAGCCCGCCAGGCGCACCCAGGCGCCGAGGAGCAAATGGTAGAGCGGAGGCAGGTTGAGTTCACCCAGGAGGATCCGCCCCCAACTCTGCCCGGCGAGGTTGACGCTGAAGCCCTCGTCGTACCACAGGCTCTGGGTGGTGAGGCCCCACACGCGCAGGGCCAGAGCCACGAGCACGACCAGGACCAGGACGCGGGTGAAATGGCGATTGCGCTCTAGCATTGCAGACCGAACCCTGACGATCCTCGCGAAGCCGTTCCGGCGGCAGCGCAGCAGTGCCAACATGGCCAACACCGATTCTATTCGATAATGGTGGGCACTGCAAGGCTCGCTACGGGTGTACGTCGATGCGCACGGGCAGGATGACCTTGTCGTCGCCACCGGCCACCGGCAGGCGCTGCAGGGTCGCTGGGTCGTAGAGGCCGATCTCGACGAGCACCTGGCTGCTGAATGTGGTGTCCTTCAACGACAGGCAGTGCTCGTCGATCACCACCTGCCCCGGGGCCCAGCTTGTGGTGGGCCAGCGACCATAGGCAGGTGGCCCGTCGTGCTGCGCCACCACCTGCCCCGTATCGTCGAGCAAGTGCACAAAGACGGTGTAGGCCGTGCTCGGCGTGGCCGCAGCCTGCCAGTACAGGGTCAGCCGCAGCGGCTCGTAGGGGTTGAGCGCCCCCTGGTCGAGGCGATAGCCCTTGAGCAGTGCCACGTCGCCGAAAGCGGCCTCGAGCGGGTGCGGCACCTCCGGCGGCGTGAACTGCGCCGCCTCTGGCGCCGGCTCAGCGGGCAAGACGACGATGCGGGTCAGCACGGCACGGTCGCCCTGCACGTGGCCCCAGCGGTCCAGCACGTTCAGCCTGCGGCCCGTGGGCGCCTGGTACAGCCCCGCATCGAGATAGTACTCGCCGGGGGGCGTATCGGGGCGCAGGGTGAGGTCGAGAGCCAGCGGCGTGGCCTGCCCCTGCGGCCAACCGCCCGCGAGCCGGCCCGTCTTGCCTGCCCAAGCGGCGCCATCGGGGCCGAGAATCTGCGCAAAGACGATGGTATCATCCGCAAGCGGCCTGCCGGCCCTGCAGGAGAGCGTCAAGTGCAGCGTCTCGCCGGCGCGCACCGCCGTGCGATCGAGGTCATAGCCCGCCAGGGTTGCCCTGCCTTCCAGGTTGAAGGCCACGCGGTTGGCGATGCCGCCGTCCGGCGTGGCCAGCACCAGCACCTCGCCCAGGCGCACTGCGCTGCCCAAGTCGCGCCCAGCGCCATCGCGCACCGGCAGCGGCCCGCCGCTATCGAGTGCATACAGGCCGGCCTGAACCTGCAGGCGGTTGGGGCGGAAGGTGTTCTCGGGCACGCGGATGACGTAGGTATCGGCGATGGCATCGCCGGGCCGCCAGAGAGTGGTCGGGAAGAGGCCGCGCCCCGGGTAGATGTCGCGCTGGGCGATCTTGATGCCGTTTTCGTCGAGCAGGTGGATGTAGACGCTATAGTTGAGATCCATCGGCGCGGCGGCGCGCCAGTAGAGGGTCACGGCCAGATCCTTGCCCGGCGCGATCGCGGCCTGGTCGAGCCGGTAGCCCAGCAACTCCATCTGATCGCCCACAGTCAGGTCTAGCCGCTGGGGGATGGCGGCCTGCTCGGCGGGGGTGAGCAGCGGCGGCGGCGCGTAGGCGGGGGCGATGACGCCAAAGGGCACCCAGACGGAGAGGGCGGCGAGCAGGGCGAGAGGCGTAACGAGTACTACGTAATGCGTAATACGTGAGGCGTGATACGTGAGGCGTGATACGTGAGGCGTGATACGTGAGGCGTGATACGTGCCGTGCGACGCGTCGTTCTCCTTACGCAGTACGCAGTACGCAGTACGCAGTAGTTGCTCCCACTCCGCCCAGCCCAGCACGAGCAGATACGAGAGCGAGGCGATGGCCGGGAACATCAGGCGCCCCTGGCTGGCAGGGGTGAGCATCGTCCAGCGCACGAGGCCGGCGAAGACGGCGAGTGGCCAGATGGCGACGAGGGCCAGGCGGGCCGTGGCCTCGACATCGGGGCAACGGCGCTGCCGCAGGCGCCGCACGGCCGCAACGACGAGCCCGCTCGCCCCCAGGAGGGCCAGGGCGTCGCACACGTGGTAGAACCACTCGGCGGCGACCACATTCATGCCGCCAAAGACACCCCAGTAGACCCTGACAAAGCCCTGCCACTCGCTCAAGAGCTGGCGCAATGTGGGTCGGAAGGCACGAGGTCCGGCGATGGCGACCATCATGTTAAAGCCCAGGGGGTCGCCATAGAGTCGCCAGTTGCGCAGATACCACCAGCCGGCGACGAGCGCGGCCACGCCCACCACCAGCGTGCCGGCCCGCAGGAAGAGCCGCCAATCGCGGCGGCGCCAGGAGGTCCAGGCCAGCGCCAGCCCGGCGAGGCCGAATAGGCCCAGGCCGCTGACCTTGGTGAGCGCGGCCAGGCCGATGAGTAGGCCGAGGAGCGCCCAGCGCACGGCGCTGCTCCGAAAACGCCAAGCCAACCGTTGTAGCCTAGCCCCTTGTGGGCGTTCTTCTGTACAGTGGTGAGTGCTGCGCTCATGAACACTCTGCGGCCGGCGCAGACGGCGCAGCATGAGCCAGAGCGAGGCCGTGGCCAGGGCCACGACCAGGTTGTCGTTGTTCACCGAGCCCGAGATGAAGACGAACATCGGCGTACAGGCCACCACTCCGGCGGCCGCCAAGGCCAGGCCCGGCCGCCGCGGCTGCAGCTCGAGGCCGATGAGGTAGGTGAAGAGCACAGTCAGCGCGCCCAGGAGCAGCGAAAGGCCGCGCACCAGGTGGATGGCCAGGGCCGTGTCGCGGTAGGGAAAGCGCTCGGCAGCGGTGTGGATGACCATATTGGCGTTGCCGCCGGGGCGCACCAGGCCGATGTCGGCGTGCGGATTGCGCGGCAGCAACTCGAAGGGGTCACCCGAGGGCACGAGCCTGGCGACCAGTGACGCCAGCCAGTAGTAGAGTGGCGGCTGGCTGCCCTCCTGCACCCACGGGCCGGGGTTGGCCGGGTCCTGCACAGGCAGGCCGCCGCCGCCGGCATAGTGCTTGACCAGGGGATAGTGCGAGAGCTCGTCGGAGGCCTCGAAGAGGGGCGTGACGACGCTGTAGGTGGCCGCGAGGCAGACAAAGAGGGTGAGCACGATGACGATGCCCGCGTGCCGTGTCTTCGCGCCTGTCTGCGGCGTGCCGTTGTCGGTCATGAGCCCCTCCGAGATTGTGCGCCACCCTTCATGGGCGCCGGCGCCATCGTGCCCATAGGGGGCGGTCCGCGGACCGCCCCCTATGGGCCTACCTGAATGCTGCCCAGCAGGACGTGATCGCCCAGGGCCTGGCCCGCGGCGTCGACGGCGGGGGCGCGGGCGCCGCTCAGGGCCTGGTAGAGGCCCACGTCGAGGCGATAGCTGCCGGCGGGAGCGGCGGGGTCGACCTGCAGCGTGTACTCGTCGACGACGACCTCGCCGGGCGCCCAGAAGAGGGTCGAGTACTCCTGGCCGGGCAGCTTGTCGTGCTGGCCCCAGGTGCGGCCCTGGCTATCGACCAGGTGGGTGAAGACGGTATAGTGGCGGTTCACCGGGCGCAGGGCGCGCCAGGCGAGGCGCAGATGCAACGTGTCGCCGGGACTGACGCCGGGCGCCATGTCGTAGCCGATGAGCTCGACGCTGCTGCCAAAGACGGTGCCCAACGGTGTGAGGCCCTCGGGCAAGGTGAAGGTGCGCGCGCGGCCGGCGATGGTGACGGCCACCTGCGGCGCATCGGGCAGGAGGTAGGCCCCAGGGCGCTGCTGCGCGCCGGCGACAAAGGCGGCCTGATCGCCGGCGGCCGTCTGCGCCAGGGGCTGCCACAGGGCGCCGCCGGGGCCCACGAGGCTGTCGATGCGGCCGCCCGGCCAGGTGACGAGCAGCGAGTCGCGCAGGCCGAACGTGTCTTCGGTCGAGCCGGCGTGCTGCCACGCCGTTTGCGCGCCGGGCGCAACGGTCGGGGCGGCCGGCAGCGCGATGAACGGCAGGTCCACGGCAATGGCCTCGACGCCATCGCGCAGCATGCGCAGGCGTAGCTGCGGCGCGGCCTCGCGCAGCGACGGCGGCAGCGGCCACGAGATCTCCTGGCGCACGTGGTCGCCCGCATCCCAGGCCTGGGTGGGATAGCGCGCGCCGCCGGGGTGGCCGGCCCACACGGCGCCGGCGTTGCCCAGCGCATCGCGCAATTCGAGCACGACCACCGCCTCACCGGCCGGCGGCTGCGTTGCCTGCCAGAAGAGCGTGCCCGTCACGCGGCCGGGGGCGCCGGCGGTCCAACGGGCGCCTGCGAGCAGTAGCCCGTCGCCCAGGTCGACGTTCATCGAGGTGACGGGCGCGTCGGGCCAGGGGGTCGAGCGCACCGGCAGCAGTGGCTGGCGCATCGAGGCCACGACGGTGGGCAGGCAGTAGCCGCTCAGGCCAATGAGCAGAGCGGTGACGGCCAGCAGGCCCCTACGCGAGGCGATGGGCCGCCACAGGCCCCACCAACCGATTGCCAGGAGCAGCGCCAGGCCGGCGAGGGCGGGGTAGAGGTGGCGCGCCTGGGCGGTGTCGGGCAGCCGCTGCATGACGCCGTAGAAGGTGGCCTCGGTGGCCAGGAAGGCCAGCACCTGCAGCGCGGGGATCCACAGGCCCTGGCCCGAACAAGTTCGGGAGTCCGGGCTGCCGCCCGAACAAGTTCGGGAGTCCGGGCTGTTGCCCGAGCAAGTTCGGGAGTCCGGGCTGTCGCCCGAGCAAGTTCGGGAGTCCGGGCTGCCGCCCGAACAAGTTCGGGAGTCCGGGCTGTCGCCCGAACAAGTTCGGGAGTCCGGGCTGCCGCCCGAACAAGTTCGGGAGTCCGGGCTGCCGCCCGAACAAGTTCGGGGGTCCGGGGTGCCCGAGCAAGCTCGGGAGTCCGAGATGCGCCGCCAGGCGAGGCGCGCCCAGCCGAGCAGGCTGGCGCCGCTGAGGGCGGCGGCGATGGCGTAGAGCGGCCGTGGCGCCTCGACGGTCATGGCGCCGAAAAAGCCCCAGAACGACTTGAACAGCGTCAGCGCCCAGGCCCCCGGCTGCAGGCGCAGCACACCGGCGAGGGCGCGCGCCACCGCCAGCGCTCCCGTGCCGGCCTGGCCTTCGCCGCTGGCGCTGAACCAGCGCTCGGCGTGCACGATGTCGAACAGCGCCGCCAGGCGGCCCCAGCCCTGCGCCAGCGTGGGGTCCACCGGCTGGATGTAGAAGAGCCAGGGCGCCGGGATGGCAAAGGCCAGCGCCAGCGCCGGCAGCAGGCCCAGGGCGTAGCGCACGTTGCGTCGCCGCCAGGCGAGCACGAGCAGGACGATGGCCACCTCGGGCAGCAGGGCCAGCATGTAGAACTTGGTCAGCCGGGCCAGGCCCAGCAGGAGCCCCAAGAGCAGGAACGACCGCCAACGGGCGTCGCCCTTGGCCAGGCGCACGAGCAGCCAGGCCACGAGGGCCCCCAGCAGCGCGGCCAGGGCATCGTTGTTCAGCGAGCCGCCGATGTAGACCAACTGCGGCGCCAGCGCGGCCGCCACGGTGAGCAGGGCCACCTCGGGCCGTTGGGGCACGATCTCGCGCGCTACCCGGTAGATGACCGCCAACGCTGCCGCCATCAGCGCCAGCGAGAGCAGCCGCGCCAGGTGCCACACCAGCACCACGCCGCGGAAGGGCCACTGCTCGTCGGCGGTATGCAGCGGGGCAAAGTTGACCAGCACCTCGTCGGGCAGGCTGTGGCGCGGCCAGCGCTCGGGGTCGAGCATCTTGACCTGCGGCAGCGGCCGGGCATCGACCCACGAGGTAGCCACGCCCAGGAGGGCATAGTAGAGCGGGGGCTCGTGGCTCTTGCCGCCGGCGGCCAGGCGGTCGTCGACGGTGCGCGGCAGGCGGCGCTGCTCGACGATGTCGCGTATGTACCAGAACTGCTCCATCTCGTCGGGCGCTTCGCCGAGCGGCGCGATGAAGGAGTACACCCCCCCGGCCAGCAGATAGACCAGCAAGATGGCGGCGAGACCCCAGCGAGCCGGCATGCTTTGCAGGCGGCGCCGGGCAGCGGCGAGTATTTTCACCACGAAGGACACAAAGGGTTTGGAGCACGAAGGACACGAAGCGTCGCGAAGCACGCGAAGGGGAGCCGCCGCATTCGAACAGCCGCTCTCAGGCGTCCGCTCGGGCGGGTCCGTGCGCTCTGGAGCACTGCTCTCCGCGTCCTTCGTGCCCCTTCGCGTCCTTCGTGCTCCAAACCCTTCGTGGTTCATATTCCCCGGCTCCGAGAGCAGATGCTCGCTCATGGCAGCACCCGCACGCGGTTGAGCAGTACACGGGTATCCTGCGCATGGCCGCCCGGCCCGAGGATGCTCAGGCGCTCGAGCGTCTCGCCCAGGTAGACGCCCACCTCCAGCTCGTAGAGGCCCACCGGGGTCTCGGGCTTGACCACCAGGTCGTAACGGTCGGCGACCATCTGCCCCACCGCCCAGGTGCTGGTGGGCGCCGCGCCGTCCTGGGGCCAGGCATCCTTCTGCGCCCAGATCGAGTCGTTGGCGCCGAGTACGTGGGCAAACACCGTATAGTTGTGGGCCATCGGCGCCAGCGCCTTCCAGTAGAGGGTCAGGTGCAGCGTCTCGCCCGGGCGCAGGGCGGTGCGGTCCATGTCGTAGCCTACCAGGGCCATCGTGTTGTCGAGGTTAAAGTCGAGCGGGTTGGCGAGGCCGTCTCTGGCCTCGGCGCGCACCCACACCTCGCCAAAGCGCACATGGTCGCCGATAGGAGTGCCCTGGGCATCGCAGATGGGCAGGCGCTCGCCGCTCTCCTGGCGGTAGAGCCCCACCTCCACGACGGCCCGGCTGGGGCTGAAGGCAGTGGGCGAGACCGGGATGATGTAGGTGTCGGCGATGGCGTCGCCGGGCTGCCACAGGCTGGTGGGCAAGTTGCCGCGGCCGGGGTAGACGTCGCGCTGGCCCAGGATGATCTCGTTGTCGGCCAGCAGGTGCACAAACACGGAATAGTTCGCCGGCAGCGGCGCGCGCGCCCGCCAGTAGAGCGTCACCGCCAGCGCCTCGCCCGGCCGCACCTCGCTCGCGCCGAGCTCGTAGCCCAAGAGCTCCATCCGATCGCCCAGCACCAGGTCGAGGCGCTCGGGCACGGCGGCCTGCTGGGCGGGCGTGAGCAACGGCGGCCGGGCGTAGGCCGGGGCGATGACGGCGAAGGGCGTCCACACGGCCAATGCTGCCATCAGGGCGAGCGGCGCGGCGCGTGAAACGTAAAACGTGAAACGTAAAACGTGATGCGTGATACGCGATGCGATGCTCTCCTTACGTTTTACGCAGTACGTTTTACGTTTTCCCCCCTCCGGCAGCCACCCTGCCCAGCCCAGCACCATGAGGAAGGAGAGCGAGGCGATGGCCGGAAAGATGAGGCGGCCCTGGCTGGCGATGGTCAGCATCGTCCAACGGACGAGCCCGGCCATGACGAGCAGCGGCCACAGCCCCACCAGGAACAGGCGGAAGGCCGTATCCGCATCCGTAGGGGCGCTTCGAGAAGCGCCCATTGTGGCATCGACACCTGCCGGGGTGCTTCGAGAACTGCTTCTCACCTTTGTAACGATCCAGCGCACCGCCCCTACGCCGAGGCCGCTCAGGCCCAGCAGCGCCAGGGCGTTGTAGACGCGGTAGAACCAACCCGGCGCGGCCACGTTGACGCCGCCGAAAAAGCCCCAATAGGCCATGACAAAGCCCTGCCACTCGCCCAGCAGTTGGCGCAGGGTGGGGCGCGGATAGCGCGGGCCGGCGATGGCCACAAAGGCATTGAAGCCCAGCGGGTCGCCGTAGAGCAGCCAGTTGCGCACATACCACCAGCCGGCGACGAGGGCCGCCGCGCCCACGACGCAGGTGCCGCCCCAGAAGAAGAGCTTCCAATCGCGGCGCCGCCAGGCGAGCCAGGCCAGGCCCAGCGCCGCCATGGGCAAGAGGCCCAGCGCGCTGACCTTGCTGAGCGCCGCCAGGCCGATGACACCGCCCAAAAGCGCCCAGCCCCGCCAACTGGGCGGCTGGCGCAGCAGGCGCAGCAGCAGCCAGAAGGCGATGGTCGCGAGGGCCACGAGCAGGTTGTCGTTGTTCACCGAGCCCGAGATGAAGAGGAACATCGGCGTGCAGGCGACGACGGCAGCCGCCGCCAGCGCCAGACCGGGCCGGCGCGGCAGCACCTCGAGGGCGATGCCGTAGGTAAAGAGCACCGTCAGCGCGCCCAGCAACACCGAGAACTCGCGCGCCAGGTGCACGGCCAACGCCGTCCCGCGGTAGGGCCAGGCCTCGTGGGGTGTATGCACCACCATGTTGGCATTGCCGTCGGGCCGGGGGATGCCGATATCGGCGTGCGGGTTGCGCACGAGAATCTGGTCCAGGTCGCCGGTGGGCACCCAGCGCGTGATGGCCGCAGCCAGGGCGTAGTAGAGGGGCGGCTGCGAGCCCTCCTGGCGCCAGGGGCCCAGGTGCGCCGGGTCCTGCTCGGGCAGGCTGCCGCCGTCGGCCAGGTGCTTGACAAAGGGATAGTGCCACAGCTCATCCGACGCCTCGAAGAGCGGCGTGACCACGCTGTAGACCGTGCCCAGCACCACGAAGGCCAACACCACGAGCCAGATGCCGCGGCCGGTGAGGCGGCGCAGGCCCTTGCCCTCGGGCGGGTCAAACCAGCGCATCGTAGACCTCCAGGGTGCGCGCGGCGATGGCGTCCCAGTCGAAGGCGGCGGCGAGGCGGCGCGCCCCCTCGCTCAGGCGCCGGCGCGCCGCCGGGTCGGCGATGAGGGCCTCGAGGTGCGCGGCCAAGGCCTCGGCATCGCCCGGCGGCACCAGGGCCATGTTCCCGCCATCGGCCACCTCGGCCAGCGGCCGCCGGGGGGTGGTGCTCACCACCGGCAGGCCGTGGGCCAGGGCGGCCATCAGGCTGCCGCGGCGGAAAGAGACACCGTCGCGATAGGGCAAGACGCACAGGTCGGCGGCCAGCAGGTTGGCCGAGACCTCGGCGGGGGCCAGGAAGCCGGTCCAGCGCACATGAGGCTCCAGTTCCAGTTCGGCGATCAGGTGCTGCACGCGGACCAGGTAGGCCGTCTGCGTGGGGTCACTCGCGCCCACCTGCGCGCCCACCAGCCAGAGCGACACGGGCAGGCCACGCCGGCGCAGCGTTGCGAGCGCGCGCACCAGTTCCTCGCCGCCCTTGCTGTCGCTCAGGAAGCCGAAATAGGCGAGCACCGTCTCATGCTCGGCCACGCCCAGCCGCGCCCGCCAGGCGGTGCGATCATAGCCCGCTGGCGGCGCCGGGTGGATGTTGGAGCCGATGGGGATGAGCGCCGGTGGCCGCGCCACCAGCGGCGCCAGCACGGCCTGGTCCTCCTCGTTGGTGACGATGGCGCGCGCGGCGCTGCGGGCCATGGCGAGCACGGCGCGGAAGCGCAGCGGCCCGGCCTTGGGAAAGAGATAGGGCACGCGCAGGTCGTGAAAGGTCACCACAACGCGCCTGCGGCGGCCTGCCCAGCGCGGCCAGAGGTTGATGGCGGGGTGCATACCATAGGCCGCCGCCTGGTACTGAATGTGGACCACCTGCGGCTGCAGCTCGCCCAGGGCGCGGCCCAGGTCGGCCCAGGCGCGCCAGTCCCAGCCACGCACGCGCCGCAGGGGCATGACCGGGCCGGCCGCATCGTCGGGCGCCGGGCCACTGCCGGTCAGCACCTCGACGGCCGCCCCACGCCGCTGCAGCGCGCGCGCCAACTCACGGGTGTAATCGCCCACCCCGCCGGCCTGCGGCGGGTATTCGGCCGTGACGAGGCAGACGTTCATGGCCGGCCCCCTTGCGGAGGCTCGAGCGGTTCCCGAACCGGGGGCGGTTCGGGAACCGCCCCTACAGCCGCCCCGGCGGCAGGGGGCAGGCCCGAGCGCAGCACCTGGCCGTAGGCCGCGAGGCGGGCGGCGCGCAGCGGGCGTTTGTGGCCCACGAGCCACTTGGCACCCTCGATGGCCCAATCGTAGGTATAGGTGGCCAGCAAAAAGCCGCGCAGCGCCGCCGTCCAGAGGGGCCCATGCACCTGACGGTAATAGCGCAGTTTGCTCGTCTGGAAATAGAGGTGCCGGGCGGCGACGACCTGCTCGCTGGAGCGCCCTTCGTGATGGATGACGACCGCCGCGGGTTGGTAGACGACCCGCCAGCCCTGCATCCTGATGCGGCGGCACCACTCCATTTCCTCGGAATACATGAAATAGCCCTCGTCGAGCAGGCCCGCCTGGGCGATCGCTTCGCGGCGCACGAGCAGCGCGGCGCCCACGAGCCAATCGACGTCGGCCTCGGCGTCGTCGGGCTGGTCGAGGACGTAGTAGCGGGCCGCCCAGCGGTTGCGCGGGAAGCAGCGCTGCAGCAGAGTCGATTCCCAAAAGCCGGTCAGCGGGGTGGGAAAGCGCCGGCGCGACGGCTGCCGGCGGCCGTCGGGGTAGCGCAGTTGCGGGCCGGCCACGCCCACGTCGGGGTGGGCGTCCATATAGTCGAGGAGGGTGGTCAGAGCGTCGCCGGCCACTTCGGTGTCGGGGTTGAGCAGCAACACGTAGCGGCCGCGGCTGGCGGCGATGCCGGCATTGTTGCCGGCAGCAAAGCCACGGTTGGCGCTGGCGAGCACCTGCACGCCGGGGAAGCTCTGTCGCACCATCTCGGCCGAGCCGTCGCTCGAGGCATTGTCGACCACCAGGATCTGAAGGGTGCGCTCGCCGGGGAGTGGGAAGAGGCCCTGAGGTGAGGGGGCGGTGCCGTGGGTGAGGGAGGCCAAGCAGCGGTGCAACAGCTCCCGCACGTTCCAGCTCACGGTGACGACGGAGAGATCGATCTCATACATCCCGCGAGACCACGAACGCTGCCAGCTCGCACAGCGCGCGCCGGTAGGGGCTATCGGGCAGCGGGGCCAGCGTCTCCACCGCATGGCGCACAAAACTCTGCGCCTCTTGGCGGCAACTGGCGATCGCCCCCGATGCCTCCACCGCCGCCACCAGTTCGCCGATGGCGCGGTCGCGCGTGTCTTGCTCGCCCGCACAGCGGTCCAACGCCGCCTCGACGAGCGCCTCCTGCCCACCATTCTGCAGGTAGTAGTACACCGGCAGGGTGGCGATGCCCTGGCGCAGGTCCGAGCCTACGGGCTTGCCGAGGCGCTGCTCGTCGCCGGCAAAATCGAGAATATCATCGACAATCTGAAACGCCATACCCAGGCAGCGGCCGCAATCCTTCAGTGCCCTCGCCTGATCCTCGGGCGCGTGGGCCAGGGTCGCGCCGCCCTCGCAGGCGGAGGCAAAGAGCGAAGCCGTCTTGGCGTAGATGCGCTGGTAATAGCCCTCGCGGCTGCCCCGCCAGTCAAAGAGCGAGAGCATCTGTCGTAGCTCGCCCTGGCAGATGGTGAGCAGCGTCTGTGCAAAGATCAAGGCCACATGGGTGCTCGAAGTGTTGGCCGCGAGGGCTGCCGCCCGCGCAAAGAGATAGTCGCCGGCCAGGATGGTGGCCGACCGCGTCCAGGTGGCGTTCAAGGTCTTGTGGCCACGGCGCATCGTGGCCTCGTCGATGGTATCGTCGTGGATCAGCGTGGCTGTGTGCAGCATCTCGACCGCGGCGGCGAGGTTCGTCACCGGCTCCGGGTCCCACTGGAAGAGTCGCGCCGAGAGGATCACCAGGGCGGGGCGCAGGCGCTTGCCGCCACTAGAGAGGATTGCCGCCAGGGCTGAGGAGAGCGGCTCCTCGGCCTCGCCAACGGCCGCGAGCATCCGTTCCTCCACCGTGCCCAGGTCACTACGGATGGGCTCGAACATCGGCAAACAGTTCACCAAGCACTCCTGAGCATATCCACACCAAACAAGGCTCGCGCGTTGCTGCTGGTGGCGCGGGCCACTTCCTCGAAGGAGAGGGCGCGCAACTCGGCCACGCGTTCCGCCATTTGGCGCACATAGGCGGGTTCGTTGCGCCGGCCGCGCCGAGATTGCGGTGCCAGATACGGAGAATCTGTCTCTACAAGCAGGCGCTCGAGCGGCGCCTGGCGCACCACATCAGCCAGGGCCACGGTGCGCGGATAGGTCACAGGGCCGGCGATGCCGATGTACAGCCCCAGCGCCACGACGTGCTGCGCCAGCTCGGCGTCGCCCGAGAAGCAGTGCATCACCCCGCGCAGCGACCCACCATGCCGGGCCGCCGCCGCACGTAGGATGGCCAGCGTATCGTCGTGTGCCTCGCGGTCGTGGACGATCACCGGCAAGCCGAGCTCGAGCGCCAGGGCGAGCTGCTGCGCAAAGGCGCGCCGCTGCGTTTCGCGCGGCGCCAGGTCGCGGTAATAGTCGAGGCCGATCTCGCCGATGGCTACCACGCGTGACCGCCCCGCCAGGGCGCGCAGCTCCGCAATCGTGGCTGCGTCGAGGGTTGCGGCATCGTGTGGGTGTACGCCCACCGCGGCCCAAACGCGTGGCTCGCTCTCGCTCAACGCCACCGCCCGCATGCTCGAAGCCCGGTCGGCGCCCACGTCCACGATCCACGACACCCCGGCCTCAGCCGCGCGACGCAGCACCTGCTCGCGGTCGGCATCGTAGGCCTCGCCGGCCAGGTGGGCGTGTGTATCGACGAGCGTCTGAGCCTCCTTTCGGCAATAGATCGTGTCTGCAAACCCGTAGCATAGCCCCCCTTGGCTGCCGCAGGCGGCTTCGTGGGCGTCGTTGGCAGCCGATTCGGCGCCAATGGCGAGGCGAAACGGGCACAAGGCCCTGGGCTACGCGGGTTTGCGAACACGGCCTAGCCTGTCGATGAGTTTATCATAACCCGCAGCTTTTGGCAAGATGCAGATATGAATGGGGTCGCAGGCAGTTGCGCCGGCAACGGTTACGTGGTACAATGTAGTAACGATATGGGCTACATATGTAGCCACAGGAGGCGGCCATGGCCCTTGTGGGAGTGCGTGAGTTGCGCGAGCAGGTCAGTGAGATCATCCGTCGGGTGCGCGAAGAGCACGCCGAATACGTGGTCACGTACCAGGGGCGACCGGTGGCCATCATCCTGCCACTGGACCCGGACCGGGCCGAGGCAGAGATCGTCGCCGCCAGCAAGAAGGCAGTTCTAGGCGACTGGGAGCGGTACCAACGGCTGGCCGACGATATCAGATGTGCCTGGCCTGCAGGTGCCTCGACTCAAGCCGTGATCGATGAGGTCCGTCGCTAGGGGGCGCACATGTACACCATTGACGCCAGCGTTCACGTCAATGCCCTGAACCCGGCTGAGGCAGGCTCTGCTGCCAGCCAGGCGCTCCTGGAGTCGATTCGGGCTCGGGGTTGCCCGCTGTTCTCCCCTACGCTGCTATTGGTCGAGGTGGCTGCCGCCATAGCCAACGTTCTTGGCGATGCCGAACGCGCACTGCAACTGGCGGTCGCCCTGGCTGGTCTACCCAATCAAGTTCTCGTCTCCCTGGATGATGCCCTGGCCGAGCGCGCTGCCGCGCTGGCCGCTACAGCGAGGCTACGCGGCGCCGATGCCGTCTATGCCGCCGTCGCCCAGCAGTATGGCACTACGCTGATCACCCTCGATCAGCAGCAGTTGGAGCGGCTGACACCATTCCTCAGGACCGCTCGCCCCGCCGATGTACTGAGCGACCTCGGGACCACAGATTGAGCGTTGCTCTGCCAGCACGACTCATCGAGGGGGCAGTGCAGGTTGGTAGTGGGTGCTTGAGCACCCACTACCAACCTGCACTGCCTGGCCACTCCGGTTTTGGGCCAGACCGCGCTAGCCCGTGGGCCGTGGCGTGGGCGTGGGGACGGGCGGCAAGCTGGGGTCGCGCTTTTCGGTCTGCTTCTTCCTGTGCTCGACGTAGATCATCACCGGGTCCGACTTGGCCTCGTTGCCGGCGCTATCATAGGCCACCACGTGAATCGTGTGGATCTCGCGGTAGACGGGCTCACCGTCCTTGTCCTTCGACCATTCGGCCCCCCAGCCGTTGGGCAGGACGAGCGTGGCGCCAAAGGGGTCATAGACGATGGTGGTGCGGCTGATTTCCTCGCCGGCGCCAAGCTCGTGGGTGTAGATCACGGTTGTGCCGCTCGCCGACTTGCGCCAGACGGAAGGCTGCCCATTCTCCTCGCCGCTGAGCTCGCCTTCGAACTGGGGCACCGGCGGGATGATAGAGTTGCTCACATCGCTCATCGTCAGCGTCCACAACAGGCTAAAGGGCGCCAGCCGGCTCTCGCCGACGCGGCTGTTGTCGACAAAGAACTCGACGTGGTCGATGGCCATGTTATCTTGGGCCTCGACCTGGATGAGCATATAGTCGTCGAGCTCCTTCACGTAGAGCGAGCGGTCTTCGGGGTTGATGATCCTGATGGTAGGCTTGTCGACATCCACCGTCACCGGCACGCTCACCTGGCGGTCCTGGTTGCCGCGCACGGTCAGGCGCAGGGTGTAGAGGCCCCTGAGTTGGCTCGTATCCCAGTTCTCCAGCACGCCATTGTCGACCGCGTTGCCGTGGCTGCCGCCGATGGGGGTCCATTGCGCCGGCTCGAGGCCCTCGCCGTACTCCAACTGGTACTCGCGGAAGCCATCGATGCGCGCATTGCCAGTGATCTGTACCAACCCCTGGAGCGCCTGGTAGATCACCGGCGAGGTGATGGAGGCATCGGAGGCGCGCAGGTTGGGGCCGTGCCGGTCGCAGTACTCTGTCGGCGGCAGGGGCCGTTCGTTGCTGCGCATCCATTCGAGCACCGAGGTCGGGTAGATGGGCCACACCTGGTGCTCTAGCTGTTCCGGTGGGCAGTAGGGCGTGGCCAGCCGGCCCGATTCCAGGCAGATGGCCACGTCCTTGTGCATACTATCCTGGACCTTGGGCTCGCGGCCCTCGATGAAGGGCTCTCTTACCGTCCTCTGCGTGTGGGGGCCGGGCAGCAGGCCCGAATCGGCGTCCACCGTCATCCACGTGATGCCGGCCGGCTCGGCAAAATCGACCTCGGGCAGGTCGCTGAAGGCGCGCTCCATGATATCGTGCCAGATGGGCGCCGCGCCGCGGCCGCCCCACATGCTGGTCATTGGCGTATAGTCGCTGTTGCCCATCCACACGCCGACGGCCACCTGCGGATTGTAGCCCATCGTCCAGGCATCCATGTACGAGTTGGTGGTGCCGGTCTTGGCTGCCGCCGGGCGGCTGAGGACGAGGGCGCTGCCGTAACCGTAGGCAGGCACGCGCGCCCTGTCGTCGGAGAGGATGTTGGTGATCAGGTAGGCCACCTGGGGGCTGATGACTTCGTTGAACGCGGGCCCCTTGAACTCGTCGATCACCTGGCCGCGGCCGTCGGTCACTTTGAGCACGCTCACCGGGTCCAGTTGGCGGAAGCCGGGTTCGCGGCGGCTCTCGGGCACCGGGGTGCCGGCCATGACGCCGCCATTGGCAAAGACGCTGAAGGCATAGGTGTGATCGAGGAGGGTGACCTCGCCGCTCCCCAGGGTCAAGGCCAGGCCATAGTGGCTGCGCAGGGTGGTGACGCCCAGGCGGTGGGCCATCTCCAACGCGCTATCGATGCCGATACGCTCGAGCAGCCACACCGCCGGGATGTTGTAGGAGCAGGCCAGGGCGCTGCGCAGCATCATGGGCCCGTGGAATTTCAGGTCAAAGTTCTCGGGTTCGTAGGGCGCTGCGCCCTCGATGGGGAAGGCGGTGCGCACGTCGTTGACCACGGTGCCCGGGGCATAGCCCTGCTCAAAGGCGGCCGCGTAGGTATAGGGCTTGAACGATGAGCCGGGCTGGCGCGGCTCCACGGCCATGTTCACCTGGCCGTCGATCGTCTTGTCGTGAAAGTCGGCCGAGCCCACCATGGCCAGGAGCTCGCCGGTGGCTGGCCGGATGACGACGGCCGCGGCGTTGCGTGCCTGGTGCTCGGCGGCCCAGCCGTCGATATTGGTCTTGACGATCTCTTCGGCATCTTTTTGCAGGTCATAGTCGAGGCTGCTGATCACGCGCAGGCCGCCGCCGTAGACCGCCCTGCGGCCATAGCGCTGCTCGAGCACCTGCAGCAGGTAGGTCACAAAGTGTGGGGCCTGCATGTCGGCCGTCTCGGTTGGCTTGGGCCGGCCCACAGGGGCGCGCTTGGCCGCCTCGGCCTCGGCCGGGGTAATATAGCCTTCGTTGACCATGGCCTGCAGTGCCAGGGCCTGGCGGCTCTTGGCGGCCTCGGGGTTGTCGATGGGGTTCATGGCCGGGTACTGCGGCACCGCAGCCAGCATGGCGCACTCGGCCAGCGTCATCTCTTTGGCGTGCTTGCCAAAGTAGAGCTTGGCCGCCGCCTCCACGCCGTTGGCCGTTTTGCCATAGGAGACCGTGTTCAGGTACCATTCCAGGATGCGGTCGCGCCCCTCGACGCCAGGGTAGCGCCGCGTCAGCTCGACGGAGAGGATGGCCTCTTTGATCTTGCGCTCGTAGCTGATGACATAGCGCTCCTCGGGGTCCATGGCCACGTTCTTCACGAGCTGGGCGGTGATGGAGCTGCCGCCCTGCACATGCTGCCCCATGAGGTTGTTGACGAAGGCGCGCGCCAGCCCCTCAAAGTTGATGCCGCCGGGGTTGGTGTAGAAGGTCTTGTCTTCGAGGGCGATGGTGGCGTCGCGCATGTGCACAGGGATCTCACTGAAGGGGACGATGCTGCGGTCGCCCTGCTGCGGATCGACGACCTCCCAGAGCAAGTGCTCGCCGCTGCGGTCATAGATCTTGCTCGTCTCGAAGGAGGTGAGTGTCATCTCCTCGATCTGCTCGGGCGCCGGCAGGTCCTTGGCAAAGTAGGCGTACACACTCAGCCCAACCGCCGCACCGGCCGCAACGACGGCGCCGACGGCAATGCCCACGAACATCAGCCCCGTGACGAGCATCTGCAGCCAGGGTGAGCCACCGCCGCTGCTGCGCCGCCGCTGGTTGCGACGGATGATGACGGTCGAAGCCATGATCCACTCCTCAGCACGAGAGGGCGCGAAAGGGCACGAAAGCGCGAAAAGGCCGCGCAGAGAGCGTGTTGCTCTCAGGGCCTATTCTACATCAGTTGGCTGTTTTTTCACAGTGGGGGCCAACTTGTGCGGGGAGACACCTGACAGGTCTCCGGAGACCTGTCAGGTGTCTCCCCGCCGCCGGCGGCTTGCTGAGGCTATGGCTGCGGCGCCTGGTGCACGTCACACCAGGTGCTCGGTGGCTGCGGGTCTTTGATGCTGCGCACCCACTGCCCGTTGGCCGTGGGGTAGAGGTCGTAGAAGCGGTGCTCCACCTCATCGGGCGGGCAGTTGGGGGTGGCCAGCCGGCCCGAGAGCTTGCAGATGGCAATGTCCATGGGCACCTTGTGATTGCTCACCGGCTCCCAGCCGTCAGCGAGCACGTCTCTGACGGCCCTGCCGCCCGAGCCGGGCAGCGCACCGGTCTGCAGGTCCACATTGACCCACTTGACCCCCGTGGGCTCGGCATAGTCGACGGGGGCCAGCGACGCGTAGCAGCGCTCCATGATCTGGTTCCAGATGGGGGCCGCCGAGTTCGAGCCGTACCAGGCGCTCATCGCTGAATGGTCGGCGTTGCCCACCCACACGCCGACCGCCACCTGGGGGTTGAAGCCCATGCACAAGCAGTCCCAGTTCTCATTGCTGGTGCCGGTCTTGGCGGCGGCAGGCCGGCTGGTGACCATGGCGTTGCCGGCGCCGAAGATGGGCGTGCGGGCTTTGTTGTCGGAGAGCACGCTCCACACCTGATAGGCCACCTGCGGCGAGATCACCTGCCTGAGCTGGGGGCCCAGGAACTCATCCACCATCTGGCCCTGGCCGTCGGTCACCTGAAGGAGGCACGCCGGGTCCAGCTCGCGGAAGCCCGGCTCCAGGCGCTGCGGCGGTGCCGGCATGCCGGCCATGACCCCGTGGTTGGCAAAGACGCTAAAGCCATAGGTGTGGTCGACCAGTGGGATTTCGCAACTGCCCAGGGTCACCGCGAGGCCGATGCGGCCCGGGTCGCGGATGGTGGTGATGCCCATGCGATGGGCCATGTTCACGGCGCTGTCGACGCCGATGCGGTTGAGCAGCAGCACAGCCGGGATATTGAGCGAGCAGGCCAGCGCCTGCCGCAGCGGGACAGTGCCGTGGTAGCCGCCGTCAAAGTTTTGGGGCACATAGGGCGCCGAGCCGGGGATGTTGAAGACGGTGCGCTTGTCTTCCACCATCGCGGCCGGGTTGAAGCCCTGCTCAAAGGCGGCCGCATAGGTGTAGGGCTTGAACGATGAGCCGGGCTGGCGCGGCTCCACAGCCATGTTGCACTCGCCGTCGATCGAGGCATCGAAATAGTCGGCGCTGCCCACCATGGCGAGGATTTCGCCGCTGCTGGGCCGGATGACCACCGCCGCGGCGTTGTGCGCGTTGGCGTAGGCCGGCCAACTGCGCACCGTGTTGGTGACGATCTCCTGCACCGCGTTCTGCAGGTCCAGGTCCAGCGACGTGATGACCGTGAGGCCGCCGCCGTAGACGGCGCTCTTGCCGTAGCGCTCCTCGAGCGCCTTGAGCACGTACATGACAAAGTGCGGCGCGTGGATCTGCAGCCCTTCACGCGGCGGGGGCTTGGGCAGCTCGGCCTTGTAGGCCTCTTCCGCCTGTTGCGGCGTGATGTAGCCCTCCCTGACCATGGCCTGCAGGGCGAGCCCCTGACGCTGCTTGGCTTCCTCGGGGCTGTCGATGGGGTTCTTGCTCGGGTACTGGGGGATGTTGGCCAGCATGGCCGACTCGGCGAGGGTCAGGTCCTTGGCGTGCTTGCCAAAGTAGACCTTGGCGGCCGCCTCCACGCCGGAGGCGTTGTTGCCATAGAACACCGTGTTCAGATACCATTCCAGGATGCGCTCACGCCCCTCATGGCTGGGGTAGCGCTGCGTCAGCTCGATCGAGAGGATCGCCTCTTTGATCTTGCGTTCGTAACTCTGCGCCGAGCGTTCCTTGAGAGTCATGGTCACGTTGCGCACGAGCTGGGCGGCGATAGAGCTGCCCCCCTGCACGGGCAGGCCGTTCAGGTTGTTCCAGAAGGCGCGCGCGATGCCCTCGAGGTTGATGCCGCCGGGGTTGGTGTAGAACGTCTTGTCTTCGAGGGCGATGGTGGCCTGTTGCATCGACGTGGGAATATCCCCGAGGGGGACGATCGTGCGATCGCCCCCCTCAGAAGGGATAACTTCGTAGAGCAGGTGCTGCCCGGTGCGGTCGTAGATTCTGGTCGTCTGCGGCCCCGACTGCGCCAGCTCTGCGATCCGCTCGGGTGACGGCAGACCTTTCGTGATCGAGTTGTAGGCACCCATGAAGGCGGCCATGCCGGCCGCGGTGACTCCTGTGGTGGCCAGCCCCAGGCACATCAGGGCGGCCAACAGGAATTGGATCAGCCACGTAGCTCTTCTACCACCATGCTGCCGCCTCGCGTGCTGCTTGCGGCGGGAGATGATGGTTGGGCGCATAGTTCACTCCTCGACGGTAGCTGTCTCCTCCGAAGCCTCGGACTCCTCCTCGTCGTCCACATCGGCCGGCAGGGCGCTGAACAGCGAGCGCATATCCAGTGGCGAGCGGCGCTCGCCGAAGCGGCCCGGTCCGGCCGAGGGTGGGGTGCCCTCGCCATTGCCACCATTGCCCTGGGCGTGGTCAAAGCCCGTGCCTGCAGGGATCAGCTTACCGATGATGACTGCTTCCTTGAGGCCGTGCAGTTCGTCGCGCCGGCCTTCGATAGCCGCGTTGGCCAGCACGCTGATCGTGTGCTGGAACGACGCCGCCGACAGGAACGAATCGGTGCTCAGGGCCGCCTTGGTGATGCCCAGAAGGATCGGCGTGGCCGTTGCCGGCTGGCCGCCCTCGGCAATGATGCGGTTGTTCATCTCCTCAAAGTCGAGCCGATCGATCACCTCGCCGGGCAGCACCGGGCTATCGCCCGAGGCCCGGATGCGGATGCGCCGCATCATCTGGCGGATGATGATCTCGATGTGCTTGTCGTTGATGGTCACGCCCTGCGAGCGGTACACCTTTTGCACTTCTTCGACCAGATAGCGGTAGACATCGTCGGGCCCCATGATGCGCAGGATCTCGTGCGGGTTCTTGGCGCCCTCCGTGATCTGATCGCCAGCCTGGACCTGCTGCCCCTCGCTCACGCGCAGCCGCGCCGCCACCGGGATCTCGTAGGTGCGCTCGTCGCGCTCGTCGTAGCGGATGGTGACGGTATGGTCTTGCAGGCTGACCAGGCCGCCGACCTCGGCGAGGATCTCGTCTTCGCCGCGCTTGGCCAGCAGGTCACCTACCTGCACGTGATCGCCGTCTTCCACCTTGATGCCCCAGTTGCCGGGCACCTGGTATTCGCGCGAGTGCGTCTCGGTAGAGACGACGTGCAGCGTGCGCTGCTCGCCGTCGCGCTCGAGATGGGCCAGCCCCGAGATTTCGGCGATGATCGCCTCGCCCTTGGGGATGCGCGCCTCAAAGATTTCCTGCACGCGCGGCAGGCCCTGCGTGATGTCGCCGCCGCCGGCCACGCCGCCGGTGTGGAACGTGCGCAGCGTGAGCTGCGTGCCCGGCTCGCCGATCGACTGGGCGGCGATGGTGCCCACGGCCTCGCCGATCCTGACCAACTCGCCGCGGGCCAGGTCGCGGCCGTAGCACTTGGCGCAGATGCCGTAGCGCATCTGGCAGGTCATTGGCGAGCGCACGCGCAGCTTGGTGATGCCCGCCTCCTGCAGCGCCTCCATGCGCTCCTCGGTGATCATCTGGTCGCGCTCGATCAGCACCTCGCCCGTCAGCGGGTGCACCACCTGACTGGCGGCCAGCCGGCCCAGAACGCGCTCGGCAAAGGTCTCGCCGGCGCTTTGGCTGCTGGCGGCGTCGATCCACACGCCATCCCTGGTGCCGCAATCGTCGGCGTTGACGATCACATCCTGCGCCACGTCGACCAGGCGGCGCGTCAGGTAGCCCGCGTCGGCCGTGCGCAGCGCCGTGTCGGCCAGGCCCTTGCGCGCGCCGTGCGTCGAGATAAAGTACTCCAGGGTCGTCAGGCCCTCGCGAAAGTTCGACCGGATGGGCAGGGCGATGATGCGCCCTGACGGGTCGGCCATCAGGCCGCGCATGCCCGCGAGCTGGCGGATCGGCTGCAGCCCGCCCTTGGTGGCGCCCGAGTTGGCCATCACGCCGATGGGCCCATGGGCGTCCAGGTGATGCGCCACAGCAGCGGTGATCTCTTCGGTGGCCTCGGTCCACAGTTCGACCGTCTTCAGGTACTGCTCGTTCTCGGTGATCAGGCCGCGCCGGTACTGGCGCTCGACTTCATCGACCCGGCGGTTGATGTCGTCGAGGATGGTCGCCTTCTCGACCGGCACGCTCAGATCGTCGATGGCGATGGTCACGCCCGACTGGGTCGCATAGCGGAAGCCGATCTCCTTGATCTTGTCGACCAGGTCGGCCGTGCCTTCCATGCCCAGCCTCTGATAGCCTTCGGCCACCAGCTTCTTGAGCCCGCCCTTGTCCATCAGCTCGTTCCTAAAGCGCAGCGGCTCGGGCAGGATCTGGTTAAAGAGCACACGGCCCACGGTTGTGTCGATCAACTGCTTCTTGCGCCCCGGTCCGGGCTCGACAAAGAACTTGCACCTGGCATGCAGGTGCACCTTGCCCAGCGAATAGGCCAGCGCCACCTCGTCATAGTCGGCAAAGACCTTGCCCTCGCCCGGCATGCCGTCGCGCGCCATCGTCAGCCAGTAGCAGCCCAGCACCATATCCTTCGACGGGCCCACGCTGGGCTCACCGTTCGCCGGCAACAGCAGGTTCTTCGAGGCCAGCATCAGCTCGCGCGCCTCGCGCACCGCCCGCTGCGACAGCGGCACGTGCACGGCCATCTGGTCGCCGTCAAAGTCGGCGTTGAAGGCAAAACAGACGAGCGGGTGGATCTGAATGGCGTTCCCTTCCACCAGCACCGGCTCGAAGGCCTGGATGCCCAGGCGGTGCAGGGTGGGCGCGCGGTTCAGGAGCACCGGGCGCGTCTTGATGACCTCTTCCAGCACTTGCCAGACATCGGACGTCTCGCGCTCCACCAGGCGCTTGGCGCCCTTGACGTTGATGGCAAAGTTGCCCTCCACCAGCTTGTGCATCACAAAGGGCCGGAAGAGCTCGAGCGCCATGCGCTTGGGCAGGCCGCACTGGTGCAGCTTGAGCTGCGGGCCGACCACAATCACCGAGCGGCCGGAATAGTCGACGCGCTTGCCCAGCAGGTTGCGGCGGAAGCGGCCCTGCTTGCCCTTGAGCATGTCGGACAGCGACTTGAGCTGGCGACGCCCGCGCAGCGAGATCGCCTTGCCGCGGCGGCTGTTGTCGATCAGCGAATCGACCGCCTCCTGCAGCATGCGCTTCTCGTTGCGGATGATGACTTCAGGCGCCTGCAGCTTCATCAGGTGCTTGAGCCGGTTGTTGCGGTTCACCACGCGGCGGTAGAGATCGTTCAGGTCGCTGGTGGCGAAGCGGCCGCCGTCGAGCTGGACCATCGGCCGCAGCTCAGGCGGGATCACGGGCAAGGCCGTGAGGATCATCCACTCCGGCCGGTTGCCCGACTGGCGCAGGGCCTCCACCACCCGCAGGCGCTTAGCGGCTCGCTTCTTGCGCTGCTTCGAACGGGTCTGTTTCATCTCGCGGCGCAGCGCCTCGGCCATGGCGGCCAGGTCGATTTCCTTGACGATGTCGTAGATCGCCTCGGCGCCCATGCCCGCCTTGAAGACGCGGCCCCACTTTTCCTCGAGCTCGCGGTAGCGGCTCTCGTTGATGAGCATCTTTTTGCGCAGGCTCTGCAGCTCTTCGCGGTCGGCCTCGACGCGGTCCTGGATTTCGCCGGCTTCCTGGGCCAGCCGCTCCTGCACCTGCGTGCGCTCCTCTTGGGCGCGCTGGCGGGCAGGGGCATCCTGCGCATCGAGCTCGGCGATGCGGGTGGCATACTCTTCGTGGATGCGCGTGTCCAGCTCGTTGAGCTTGTCTTGCACGGTGGCGTTGAGCAACTGGCGCTGCTCGCGGCGGGCCACCTCGCCCTGCTCGAGGATCACGGTGTCGCTGGGCTTGAAGACCAGTTGCTCGGGGGCTGGTGTGGTTTTGGCGCGGTCCAGGGCTTCCTGCAGCGCGGTGGCCTCGCGCATCACCTCATCGGTGGCCGCGGTCAGTCGCTCCTCCATCTCGCGCTGCAGGGCCTCACGCTGCTCGGCGATGTGGCCCACCTCTTCGTTCAGGCGCGCATCGATCGCATCGAGCTCGTCCTGCGTGGCGCGGGTCAGGCGGTTGGTCTCGCGGGTCAGTTCCTCGTCGAGGCGGCGCAGTGCGCGCTGGCGCGCATCCTCATCGATGCTCGTGATAATGTATTGGGCGAAATAGAGCACCCGATCGAGGTTGCGCTGCGAAATGTTGAGGAGCAGGCCCAGGTAGCTCGGCGAACGCCGGGTGTACCAGATGTGGGCAATCGGCGTGGCCAGCTCAATATGGCCCATCCGCTCGCGGCGCACACGGGAATGGGTGACTTCTACGCCGCACTTTTCGCAGACCACGCCCTTGTAGCGTACCTTCTTGTACTTGCCGCAGTAACACTGCCAATCCTTCGTGGGGCCAAAGATCGCCTCACAGAAGAGTCCATCCTTCTCGGGTCGGAGACGACGATAATTGATGGTCTCGGGCTTGGTCACTTCGCCATGTGACCACTGATGGATCTGCTCTGGCGAGGCCAGGCTGATCCGCAGTGCCCTGATGTCGTTGATCTCCAATACGTCCCTCCTCAGCGCCTAATAAAGCCTAACAATGAACGCCCCTCAATAGCATAAAATCCCGGTTCCCATCGCCCCCAGCCGTGATGGATGACAACCGAGATTCGTGCTTTCCCCTCCTTGCGGGTGCCATCGATCCATCACCACAGCGGTGTGCGCAGCAGAGCGCCCGAGTGGCCCGAGGGATACGCCGAGTCCTGACTCATACCAGGGCATCGAGAGGCAACCCGACCCTTCAAGGGGCATATTACGGCAAACTGCTATTATAGACCCAATTCCCAAGCTTGTCAAGTCCTTTGTTAGGTCGCTGAAGCGGTTCGCGCTCCTCCGTTTGGCAGGCAGGCCCAGAGGGGTTGGACAGCTCGCAGGCGAGGATTCATGCGGGCGAACGCTCGCAAGGCTTGGCAAGAGGCAGGCATCGCCAGAGCGGGCATCTTGGTGCTCCAGGGCCCTCAGGTCACTGGCCACGAACCGTCGCCCTACAATGGTTACCAGGCAGCACGGTGTGCCGCATGAGCACGCAGCTCCGGCGGGCATACATGTGCCCGCCGGAGCCTTGCGCCCGGCCCGGCTAGATTGCTGGCCCGCCGGGCTCGTGCGGCCGCTGTGGGCGGATGCGTATTTCGCGTGTGCGGTGCCCCAGCCAGGCGCCCAGGATGGCAAAGCCGGCGCCGATCGCGGTCAGCGCTGCCACGGTCCCGGCGGCGCCTGCGACCGCGGCCTGGATGGCGCTGGCCTGTTCTGGGGTCAGCGTCGCCGCGGCGCTGAGGTTGATGGCGCGCAGCAGGTCTATGGTGCTGGCGCCGATGGTGACGCTGAAGAGGCTGCCAACGCCGACCAGCGCGGTGAACCCACCCAGCAGCACGCTCGTGGTGATGTACAGGCCCCAGACGGCCACCGCGTTGAGTATGCCGTCCATCAGGCCTGCCACGCCCATCATGCGCGATACGTACCAGCCGCCGAGCCACAGCGACAGCCAGCCGCTGACGACAAACCACACAAGAGACGTCGTCGCAAAACTCGTGGCAATGCCGCCGGTTGCGGTGGTAGAGGTGATCACCCCTATCGCAATCCCCAGCGTGACCAGGAACACCTGGGTCGCGAGCGTGATGAAGAGCGCGGCAAAGACCGGTGCCAGGCGCACCCGGTCGCGCATCCAGGCTCGCATGCCGTACAGTTTCTCATAGTCCCGGTCGTCAAGCATCGGCTCGAGACGCAGTTCTTCCCCGGGAGCCGGCTGTGGAATCCGCTCTGGAACTTGCTCCCTCTCGCGGGGCCTTTCCTGGATTCTACTGGCCATGATCTTCTTCCCTCCTCCGACATCGCTCTGTCAGAGTCCAGATGCTGCCTCCACGACCGGAGAATCGCAGCGCCTGCGACAGGGCAAGCCTTGGCCTGCATCCAGCGCAGGCGGGCCAGTCTGCAACGTGCGACAAGGCTGACATGCCATGGGCACCGCGACGGCCTGCATCACCCGGGCGACTCCCACGGTCTTGCGGGCAGGTGGCAAGAACTGTGCCTCAGAGCCTGAAGCACGACACGTTCCGCCACTGCATGGCTCAGCAATATGCGTGCCGAGGCGGAGCCCGGCAGTTCGAGACGCAAAAAAAGGCGCGAGCTGCTACACTCGCGCCTTTCCTTCGATCATGCCCGCGAGAGGACTTGAACCTCCACGCCCATACGGGCACAGGCCCTCAACCTGCTGCGTATGCCAATTCCGCCACGCGGGCTTATGTGCCCCTATTATAGGCGCATGGCCGTCGTTTGTCAACCTCGGGCAGCCGGGGTAGAATGTACGAGACCCGACAGGTTTCCGTGAACCTGTCAGGTCTGTGGCCGCGTAAGGGGGGGTCATGGGGGCCATCGTCGCTGCATTCCTGCTCCTGGCGCTGGTGTGGTATGCGTTCTTTGCGTTGGTGATCTCACGCGAGAGGGTGCCGCACTCGCTGCAGCGCGTTCTCCCCTTGGGCCTGGTCGCGCTCGGCCTGGGCGCCCCGGCGCTGACCGCCGGCCTCTCCCTCACGCCGCTGGGGCGCCACGGGCTCGAGCTGACGTTGACGGCCGCGGGCATCGCCATGGCCGCTCACATACTGCTGCACCGGCATCTTTCGCCCCTTTCGCTCGCCCGCCGGCGCAACCTGGGCTATGCGCTGCTCACCCTCCTGGCTGCGCTCTTTTACGCTGCCCTGGCCTACGGCGTCTACCAGGCGGCCCAGGTGCCGGCGGCAGCGCTGATCCTGGCCGCAGGGCTGGCGCTTTCGGGCCTGGTCCTCGCCTTTCCCGGCTTGAGTGAGGGCCTGAACCGCTGGGCCGAGCGCGCCTTGCTACACTCGGACTATGCGGCGCGGCGCATGGTCGAGGAAATCGCCGTGGCTGCCCCAGCCATGCTCGACCTCGAGCCTCTGGCCGGCATGATCCTCGAGCGCTCGCTGGAGACGCTGGCCATCCGCTGGGGGCTCTTCGCCCAATGGAACCCCGCCACACAGGAGCTGCACACCGTGGCGGTGCGCGGCCTGCCCAGTGAGGCGAAGGGCCTGCGCTGGGGCGGGGAACACCCCTTGGTCGGCTGGCTCCTGAGCGGGCAGGGCGATGCCCCTGCTGCAGAGTTGACCATGCTGGATGTCGCATGGCTGGCGCCGTTTTGCCTATCCAGAGGGGGGGCGGGTCCCGAACCGCCCCTACAGGCATGGGCGGTGCCGGTGCGCCTGCACGACGAGGTGCTGGGGGTCTTTTTGTACGGCCCGCACACCTCGGGGCGGGCCCACAGCGCCGCCGAGCGCAGCGTGCTCAACGTGCTGGCCACCGAGACGGCTGCGGCAGTCGCCAACGCCCGCCTCTTCGACCAAGTCGCCCGCGCACGACGCGAATGGCTCGAGACGTTCGATGCCCTGAGCGATGGCGTCTTTCTCCACGACCGGCAGGGCAACATCCTGCGCGCCAACCGCGCCCTGGCTCGCCTTGCCGGCCGCCCCTTCGACCAGATCATCGGCCGCCCCTGGTTCGAGATCATCGCCACCGCGCCGGGACTGCGCGAGCGCTGCGCGGCCTCGGCGCGCAGCGCGACGGCGCCGGGCGCGCTGGAGTACGACCTGGCCGACGAGGGGCAGCGCACGTTGCACGTCACCGTCTCACGGCTGGCCGAGGGCGACGAGTTCTGCGTCCACGTCGTGCGCGATGTGACCCAAGAGCGCGCCCTCCAGGCGCAGCTCACCCAGGCCGAAAAGCTGGCCGCCATCGGCGAGATGCTCTCGGGCGTGGCGCACGAGATCAACAACCCCCTGACCACTATCATCGGCTTCTCCGAGCTGCTGCAGGACGCCGACGTGCCCGATGCGGTGCGCGCCGACCTGAAACGTATCTTGCGCCAGGCCAAGCGCAGCTCGCGCATCGTGCAGAGTCTGTTGACCTTTGCCCGCCAGAGCCGCATGCAGGTGGCCGAGGTTGACGTCAATGCCCTGCTCGAGTTGACGCTCGAATTCCTCGAGCCGCAGCTCGAGGGCGGTGGTATCGACGTGGTGTTGGACTTGGACCCCTGCCTGCCGCGCACGCTGGCCGATGCGGGGCAACTGCAGCAGGTGTTCCTGAACCTGCTCAGCAATGCCATGCAGGCGATGGCCGCAGTGCAGGGCGAGCACACGCTGCGCCTCGAGACGCGCACCACGCCCACCGAGCTGCGCATCGCGGTGCACGACAGCGGCCCAGGCATCGCCCATGAGCTGCTGCGGCGCGTCTTTGACCCCTTCTTCACCACCAAGCGCGTGGGCGAGGGCACCGGGCTGGGGCTCTCCATTTGCTACGGCATCGTGCGCGAGCACGGCGGCCGCATCTGGGCCGAGAGCGAGCCTGGCCATGGCGCCACCTTTTTCGTCGAGCTCCCGCTACGCCACGGCAACGCCGCCGCGCCCGCCACGACACCCTCCCAGACCTGATCGTGGCCGACCTCAGCATGCCCCACCTCGACGGCCCCAGCTTGTACCAGCGCGCCTGCCGCGACTACCCCGCCCTCGCCCGGCGCTTTCTCTTCATCAGCGGCGACACCATCCGCCCCGCGAGCCAGGACTCTCTCGCCAGCTCGGGGCTCCCCTCCCTGCGCAAGCCCTTCACCGTCCAAGAACTCCAGGAGGTCGTGGCGCAAGCGCTGCGGCGGGGGCGTGAGGCGTGTGACGTACTGCGTATTGCGTAATGCGTAGCCCCATCGCAACTGCTCAGCCTGTGATTGCGAGCCGCAGCGAAGCAATCTCCACGTCGCGATCTGGGGTGCTGGCGCACTTGGGATTGCTTCGTCGGCTGCGGCCTCCTCGCAATGACAATCGCAGTTTCTGTACGCCCCCCGTCTGGCACGTATCTTGCTGCGTTAACCGGCAGGGCCGGTGCGCCCTGCCGGTGCTGCGACGCCATGCGCGTCGTGCTTCACTCGCTGATGTCCAAAGTCGAGGCTTTGGCCGGCTATTTGGCCGAACCTGGTGCGCATGACGAGAACTAGCAAAGCAATACGAGCGCAAGTTCTGCAGGAGAGTAACAAGATGTCAAGACTGGCTGAGCGAGAAGGGATCAGCATGGCCGGGAACGTCCCTTCGGCCGAAAAGAACACGGTGATGGACGTGGTCTGTGCCCGGGGCGTCAGGCCCGAGGAGGCAGTCGCCACCAGGGTCTACAAAGGAGAGACGTACTTCTTCTGTTGCCCAGGCTGTGCGGAGGCCTTTGATCGCAACCCCGAAGCCTATATTGGCGAGGAAGTCATCCGCGCCTACCGGGTTGAGGACCGCGTCACCATGGGGCCCGACCCCGCGCGGATCGCAGAGGCCGAGGCCAACGCCCAGCGCTACGGTGCCGACATGCGCGCTGCCGAAGAGCGCGCCCGGTCGGCGCGCGATCGCGTCGGCCGGCTGCGCAGAGAGCTGGACGAGGCTCGTGCTGCGGCAGCGCGGCGGCGCGAGGAGCTCGCGGCCCTGGGCCGGCGCCAGGAAGAGCTGCGCGCCGTGCCCGAGACCACGCGCGTGGCCGACCTGGAGGCGCGGGTCGCGCGCGAGCGGCAGGAGTACGAGGCCGCCCAGCGCGCGCTGCTCGAGGCGCGCAACCGCTACGAGGCTTTCCTGCTCCAGCGCCGCGCCGAAGTCTCGAGCCTGGAGGAGCGCGAGCGCATGCTCCAGGCCGCGCTGCAGTCCGAAGCCGAACGGGCGCGGGACCTGGAATCGCGGATGATCGACTATGACCGGCTGCGCATGGACCTGGACGACGCTCGCGCCAAGCTGGGCGAGCGCCGCCAGGAGCTGGAGATGTTGGCCCGCCGTGAGGCCGAGCTGCGCGCCCTGCCCAGCACCACCGACATCGCGGCCATCGAGCAGAGGATTCAGCAGAGCAAGGCCTGTCTCGAGGAGACCGAACGGCTGCTGGAGCGCAGCCGCCGGGGCCAGGTCGAGTTCGGGGCTACCGAGACCCGCGTGTCGGACCTGGAGCACAAGCTCTCGCAGGCGCGGACGGACTTTGAGCAGGCGCAGCACCAACTGGAGGAAGCGCGCCGGAGAGTGCAGTCGGTCCAGACCGTGCGGCCGCCCGATATCGCCGACCTGGAGCGGCGCCGTAGGGCCGTGGAAGCTGACGTGTCGTCGCTCGAGCTGCGCATGCGCGACCTCGAGTCGCGGTTCGCCCAATACGATCGACTGCGCCGAGAGCTGGAGGATGCGCGTGCCAGGATGACACAGCACCGCGGCGAATTCGAAGCCACCGGCAAGCGCGCCGACGAAATCCGCGCGGCTGTGGCGGCCGAAGAGGCGCGCTTCACCGACCTGCAGCGACAGGTGCAGCGCGAGCGCGTCGAGCTCGAAGAGGCGCAGCGCGCCCTGGCCGAGGACCGCATGAGGACCGAACAGATGCTGCGCCGGCGGCGCGCCGAGGTCGAGTCGCTGAGGCAGCGACAGGCGAGGCTCGCCGGCCCCGAGATGTCGGAACAGCGCGCACGCGAGCTTGAGGCGCGCATCGCCGCGCTCGAAGACGAGGCGCGCGAGGCTGACCGGCGCGTCAGCGAACTGCGTGAGGCCGAGCGCCACGCGCAGGCCCAACTGGACCGCATCCGCCGCGAGTCGCACGAGGTCGTGCGCGTGGGCTTGCCCGCCGCCGAGGGCGAGGAGGTGGCCGAGTTCTACCGCACCGAGCGCGTGCCCATGCGAGAGAGGTAAGGGAACAGCCGATGGCTGAAGTGAGACCGCCCTACGCCAACGAGCCACGCGACCCGGTGTGCGGCCTCGAGGTCCATCCCGACGACGTCGACTCCTGGGTCGAGTATGGGGGCACGCAGTACTACTTTTGCTGCCCCGAGTGCCGGCGGGCGTTCGAAGAGAACCCCGAGGAGTACGCCGGAGAGCGGGCGCGCCAAGGTGAAGTGCACAGCGAAGAGACCGGCACGCGCCACTCGAAGCACCAGGCGCGCATCTAGCGTGCCCTGCCGGCAACCCTGCGAAGGTCCCAGACCCTCGTGGGGTTGCCGGCCCTTCCCTGAATCGTTGGGAACTCTTGAACCACAAAGGGCTTTGGGTGCTCCCTTCCCCTTTGTGTCCCTTCACTGCGTTCAGGGCAGGCTCTTCGTGGTGATCGACCCCCGTCGGTTGCCGACGATTCTGGGATGCACCCCCCTGAGCAGGTACCCTGAACAGTACTCTTGACAGCCCCCACAAAAGGTCTAGACTAGTACTACTTTGTCACTGCCGCAAGCAGCGCTCGGCGCCTTCGTAGTGGCGGCTTCAGCCGCTCATCTCGGCTGCAAGATGGCGTTTCCGCGGCAGGCAAACGACTAAAGTCGTCACTACGAAGGACCAGTCGCCGCACATAGTGCGCTTGGTGACAAAGTAGTACTAGAGCACCGCAGGTGAGTCCCTTCAGAGAGCAGACGGTGGACAGTAGGGTGAGGACCTTCGAGCCGCACAAGGCACTTCAGTTCCTGCGCTCCCGGCGCCTGGCCTGGGGCGTGGCCCTGGCCCTCACGGCCGCCCTTGGCCTGCTCTACCTGGCCTGCCGCAGCATCTCCCTCGACGATTTCGACTCGATCAGCTTTGCCCTGGCCCTGCGCGACTTGAACCTGGTGAAGCAGCAGCCGCAGCCGCCCGGCTTCCCCGTCTATGTAGCCTTGGGGCGGCTGCTCTTGGCGCTGCGCCCCGACCCTCGCTGGGCGCTGACCACGCTCAGCGCACTGTCGGGCGCCGGGGCCGTCGCGGCCACCTTTGGCCTAGGCCACAGGCTGAGCGAGGGCAAGGCGCGCGTGGGGCTCGCCGCGGCCCTCCTCGTGGGCCTCGCCCCCGCCTTTTGGCTGGCGAGCGAAAAAGCCCTGTCGGACGTGCCTGGCCTGGCGCTGACGCTGGCCGCGATCCTGGGCCTTGCGCTTGCGCCGCAGGCCCCGGGCGCCATCGCGGCCGTGGGCCTGCTCGCGGGGCTAAGCCTGGGCTGCCGGCCGCAGAATCTGCTGGGGCTGGTGCCCTTTGGCCTCTACGCCCTCCACGGCCTGTGGCGCGCGCGGCGCTGGGGCCGCATGGGCCTCTACCTGGCGGGCGGCACGCTGGGCGTGGCGCTGTGGCTGGTGCCGCTGGCGGCGGCTTCGGGCGGGTGGGGGAGCTACCTGGGCCTGGTGCAGGTGCACGGCCGGCACGTGTGGGCCGCCGATTCGCTCTTTGGCCACGGACCGCTGGGCGCTACCATTGTGCGCGCACGCCTGATGCAGTTCGGCACGACCTTCTTCGGCGAGGTGCTCGGCCTGCCGCTGGGGCAGCAAGCGGCGGCGGGCAGCCTGCTCGCGCTCGGCGCCGTGAGCGTGGCCGCGCTTGTCGCCGCCGCGCTAATGGCCCGGCCGCGCCGCGCGGTCGTGCTGCTGCTTGCCTGGCTGGCGCTGGGCCTGGCGCAGAGCCTGCTCTTCGAGTCGCTCGAGCGCTCGCGGCTGCTCGTGCCGCTTCTGCCGCCGCTGGCCCTGCTCGCGGCCCTCGCCCTGGCCCGCCTGCCGCTGCCGGCGTTCGCCGCCTCCCTCGTGCTGGCGGGCGCGCTGCTCTTCGGGCAGACCTGGCCGATCGCACGCATTCTGGCCACGCAGGCCGCCCCGCCGGTGCAGGCGACGGCCTACGTGCAGCGGCACGGCACGCCCGACGACACGCTGCTCGCCGCGGCAGGCTCCTACCGCCACGTGCAGTACGCGCTCGCCGGCTTTCGGACGCACTACCTCTACTACCTCGATGAAGCGGCCCTCGCAGCCGACGTGGCCTCTGGCCGCTACCGTCAGGTGGTCATCTTTGACCGCGACGCCTTTCAGGGCGTGCAGGAGGCCTTCCTCGAAGGCGACAGGTACGTGGCCACCGCCGACCTGACCTTCGCCCGCGACGCGCGCGCCCACCGCGAGCACGGCGAGGTGCGCCTGGTCGTCCTCACCCGCGCTGACCTGCTCACGCCGGAGGATTTGGCACTGCCGGCCAGCGGTGTCGTGCGCCCGGGCGCGGCGGGCGATGAGCGCTTCCTGGGGCCGGGCTGGTTCCGCCGCGAGGACGTGGGGGGCGTGGCGGCGCGCTGGGCGGGTGGCTCGGCCGAGGCCAAGGTGAACGTGGCGCTGCCCCCGGCCGGCTACCGCGTGCGCTTGCGCGCCCTAGCCTACCCGGCCGAGCAGGTGGTCACGGTACTGGTCAACGGCGTGCAGGTGGCCGAGATTGCGCTCGGCCAGGGCTGGGATGAGTACGAGTTCCAGGTGCCGCAGAGCGCGCTCACGCAGCCGGTTGCGGCCATGCAGCTCCGCCACCGCCTGCTGCGCTCGCCCTACGAGGAGAGCGGCGGCACCAGCACCGATACGCGCACCCTCGCCGCGGCCTACGAGCACTTCCAATTCGTCGCCACACCCTGAATGCTTCCGACCAAATGCTGCGTTGTATGAGCGCGTCACTGGAAGCCTGCTCCCCGATCGCACGATCAGCTCAGAAGCATCTGGACGGGGTATGAGGCCACGAATTACACGAATTCACACGAAATATCCAGACCAACTCTCCATTCGTGGCAATTCGTGTCATTCGTGGCCCACCCCGGTCGGCTCCGGAGCACGCTAGGTCGTGTTCGCAAACCTGTAGCATAGCCCCCTTGGCTGCCGTAGGCGGCTTCGTGGGCGTCTTGGGCGGCGAGACTGGTGCCACAGAACGGCAAAACGGGCACAAGGCCCTAGAACATCGGTCAAGTATTCCTGCGAAGGCCCCCAGACGGCCGAATCATCGCCCTCCGACGCCCACGAAGCCGCCTGCGGCGGCCAAGGGGGGCTAGGCTCAGTACCGTTCAAATAACGGCGCCTCGCCCGTCTCGACGGAGCTGGCGATTGGAAATCGCGCCTGGGAGCCGCCGTTGGCGGCCAAGGGGGCGCTGCGGCGCCGGGCGCCCACCTGCGTGGGCTGGTCGCCACGGCCGCGTCGGCGCAGGCCGACGCCCGGCCGCAG
>Ga0116161_1000757_pt1 | contig 35622 bp, 29 predicted proteins | sample AD_JPNAS3_MetaG_FD_89877 | JGI IMG/M metagenome (GOLD analysis project Ga0116161, IMG submission 89877) | Active sludge microbial communities of municipal wastewater-treating anaerobic digesters from Japan - AD_JPNAS3_MetaG | ecosystem: Engineered > Bioreactor > Anaerobic > Digestate | place... | reverse complement strand
TTTCAATAGAACTTAAATAGGAAATAGACAATCCAACTTTATTCGCCATATCTCTTAAAGTTTCACCTCTCTCTACTCTCATCTTTCTAAGTTCAATCCCATATTTTGTAGCCATTTCAACTCCCCCTTTTTAAATAGCATAACTTTATTATACACACCTTCACATTAGTTGTAAATAATTTTTACTGTTTTTGTGAACAAAATAAAAACAATGTGTTTAAATTTACATGCTGTTTTTTTAAAATAGGTGTAATTTATAACTGAAAATAGTTTATTTTGATTTTCAAAGTTTTATCTACGCAAAAAAACTTTTCCCCAATGCGTTTTTTGATTAAGTTAAAGTCGCAAAATTCAAAAACCATCATTTTTTCAAAATTCAAAAAATCCGAACTTTGAAATCGTTTTTACCTTATTCGATATGTAATAAATGCAATAAACTTAAGTTGCTTAAAAAAATATTTTAATCCCTATAAAATACGGATTTGTTACTGTTGTCAAAAGTATTGTTGACAATGATTTTAAATTTAGAATTATTTAAAAACACTTCATAATCTTTCTCAATTGTAACTATATGAAATTGAACAAGAACATCCATATCATTAAACTCTGGTGAATAAACATCAAAATGTAGTTTAGTTTTTTCTTCATTTTCAGATAAATAAACATTTTGAAGCGATATGTCGATTTCCGTACTTGTGTGTGCAAAAGGTACGATTAATAATACATTGTCAATGAAAAAGTCATCATCATCTTTGATGTCAAACGTCAAATCACTAAGCGTTGGTTGAGCTTCTTCTGCATATTTAGTGATTGTCGCGTTCAGAGTGGTAAGTGAATCAACAAACACAATATCCATATATCCGTAACGTCCTTCGGTAGTAACATCTGGCGCTAAAGAAGTTCCATCTATTGATAAACTTTTTTTGACAATAAAGGATTGTTGAATTGACTCTTCATTTTCTTTCTCGCTCGGAGTTTCAGAATTATCATTTGTTATTGAATTATGTCCATAAAAAACCGATTTATTACTATTATCTAAAGTGTTATGAACAATTATTTCAAATAAACCTTTATTTAATGATTCGCTCGCCCATGTACCAATTACTACAACATTAAATTGAACGAGCACGTCCATATCATTGAATTCAGGGGAAAAAATGTCGAAGTGTATCTTTGTTGGCTCATTATTTCCGGCAATATCAAGTCCTTCAAGCGAAATTTCTGTTTCACTACTGGTGTGTGCAAAAGGTACTATTAATAAAACATTGTCATCAAAAAAATCATCATTATCTTTAATCTCAAACGTCAAATCATTAAGTGTTGGCTGTGCTTCTTCTGCATATTTAGTAATTGTCATATTAAGACTATTATGAGAATCGACAAAAATAATATCCATATATCCGTAGCGTCCCTCACCAATGACATCAGGATCTAATGAGGTTCCGTCTATTGATAAACTTTTCATTACGGCAAAATCACGATTTGTTGGTTCACTTGATTTATCAGTCGGATCAGAAGTGTCGCTAGAAGAATTTACAGGATTATTCCAATAGTAAACATATTTTGTAACAAAAAAGGTGGATAAAGCAATTGCTGTCACTGTTAATAATGAGGGGATAAGCAGTTTTGGAAATCCCGGTCGCTTGCTGCGTGGTGCTTTGTGAGCAGCTTCTAAAACTTTCGGATCTAAGGTTTTTGGATACTCGGGAATATCCTTTTTTATTTTTTTGAGTTTATCTTCATATTTATTCATGTTCAAGTTCCTCCTTTAACATTTTGAGCGCACGTTCGTGCCGCTTTCTTGCTGCACTTGCGCTTATTTTTAATACTTTAGCGATTTCACTAAAACTATATTCATTCACATAGCGCAAGATAATCACATCTTTATATTTAGTTTTAAGTTTGTTAACTTCATCCCAAATATATTCGTTTTCATTAAGTGGCTCGTCACTAATCGCAACAATCGGATCGCTAATTGACACTGGCCTTTTCTTGCGGAGCATATCTTTACTTACATTAACAACAATTCTTGTTAAGTAACGTCGTTCATCATCGCTTGATACAAAGTTTTTATTTATTCGTAAGAGCCGCATAAACGATTCCAGCACAGCATCTTCTGCATCTTCGACACTTTGTAAGTAAGAGTAGGCTATTTGGAAAACCATAACTTTGTAAGTTTCATAAACGATTGCAAACTGTTCGTTAGTCATATTCTCCTTACACAATACAAACGTAACTTAAAATCATTTTGTGACATTAAGTGTAATTTGACCCTTTCTATTAGTAATAATAATTAGTTCTCTATAATACATAACGATTATAAAGCGTCTTTTGTGACAAAAAACTTTTTTTTGGTAAAAACATTCTTAAATCAAGTTTATACTTTTTTAAAATAGATTTTGTTTTAATGAGTTTTAGCGGCAAACTCAACAACTCATAAAACATAGTAAAGTTCGGATTTTTAGAACATTTGTGATTTTCGTATTTATCCTAATTAACTATAAAAACACCCCTTCCACAGTTAAATATTATTGACACTTATGTATAGGTAAAAAATTAACACTTCTTTAAAAATGAGAAAAAAAGGCACGAAAAGTGCTTTTTTGATAGTGGGGCGAAGTCTGACAGTGGCGGACTTTGTCAAACTTTTAGCTTATTTGGTAATTTAGGAGCGTACGGCAAGAGTTCATCTAACGGTTGTTTGTCGAGATTTTCTAAAAGATAAATAAGGTATTTTTCTATATTCAAATGGTTAATTAATGCAGTGCGAATAATGGAAAAGATAATTGTTGTGTACTTAGCGCCTGCGTATGATCCAGCGGTCATAAAGACTTTGCGATTAATGACAAATGGTTTTACGGCGCGTTCAGCAAGGTTATTCGAAATTTCAAGATACGGATAATCAAGATACGTCAAAAGTTCATCCCAAATTTTCCGAACATAATGGACAGCACCTTCAAGGGCAGAGTTCGGCGAGAGTGGAGTCTCAAAAACATAGGTTTTAAGTTCATTAAGCAGCGGAATTTGGTCATGATGGCGTTTTGCACATATTTCGGAAGGAAGAACAGCGTCCGTTTTATATTTAGCTTCGTAAGCGAAAAGTTCGTTAATGAGCGTCAGTATTTTGTAACTTAATGTTGTTTTAACTTCGGTCGTGGGGAGTGCTTTTAAGATGTCACTGAAGCGACGACGCGCGTGAGCCCAGCAGCGTTGTAATTTAATATTTTGGTTATTTTTTGCAAGTTTGGTGTAACCAGCATAATCATCACAGACGATATAGCCGTCATACTTAGAAAGCCACTTAGCGGTTAAATCAATACTGCGTGATTCATGAAAATCATAAAGATGAATTTGTTGGTCAAAATAACTTGAAGCATAGACATAAACATAGCTTTTCTTGCGATTTAAGGCGTTTTCCGGGCGTTTAGCGATACTTAATGTCGTTTCATCCGCGTGAATGACTTTAACCGAGTTACTGAGTAAATCGCGTTTCATGGCGTTATAGACCGGTGTTAACTTCGTCGCGAGTGTTTGCATCCAGGTGGCCATAAGTTGCTTCGAGATGGGCACGTTAAGCACATTGGTAAGATGTTTTTCCAAATGATGAAAAGGAATCCCAAGTTCGTATTTGTGGTAAGCAATATAGGCAGCAAAAGAGGGGGTTAACACGGAGCCAGGGAAAACTTCTTGACTAAGCGGATAAACGAATGTTTGATCGTGTTTACATTTGTAGGAACGTTTAATTACTTTCGTCACTTTAATCGTGGAAGGAATTACTTCAATGATGTAACGTTCTTTTTGGCTAGCAAGCGTTAAGTCATTTGAACAGGCGGGACAAACAAGCGAATCCGGGTCTTCGTAAACTGTATCAATGACAGCGGCTTCTAAATCAACATTAGCGAAATTCTTCCCACCTTTTTTGCGACCAACCCGCGCTTTTGTGTGTTTGTTTTCTTGTAAAATATGTTCTGGTTCATTAATGACGATTTCGTTAATCTTTTCACTTTTAGCGACGAACGGTTTCGTGCGTTCAATGATAAGTTTTTCGCGAACAATTTCTTTGTCTTTGAGTAGTTCATTAAGTTTTTGTTGTTGCTTAAAAATGAGGAGACGTTGTTCTTCGTTTTCAAGTTGGAGGGCTTCATTTTCTTTTTCAAGAATAGCGATGCGTTTAAGTGCGTCTTCTAAATTCATAACTATATTTTAGCACATATAAAAAAAGTTAGTTATATATAATATAACTAAAATTTTTATAAAGCGTGATTTAAAGCGAAACTTGCTTGCGGCGTTCGCTTATGAGCGCGACACCTTTAAGTAAATAAGCAAGATCGTCTTTCGTGATGGTGAACGACTCTTCAAGCGCGGGGACATTAAAACGAGCGTAAGAAAGTTTATTAATAAAGAGCCATTTTCCGTATTCATCTTCGTAATAAATTTTAACCATTTTGCGACTTTTACTAACAAAAATAAACACGGAGCGGTGAATTTCGAGCGGAGAAAAAGAAAGCGAAAGAATGGACTCCATTTTAATAATCCCCATCCGCATATCGATTTTATTCGTGTAGAGAAAAATATTGCGAACTTTATTAAGATCAATCATAATATTTTCTCCAAAATAGCTAGTGCTTGTTGTAGCGAAGTTGTCACTTTCACCTGCGCGACTTCAATGACAACAACAGAATGATCAAACCGCGTGAAGTTCTTCGACTTAGCACGTATTTCTTCCGGCTTAAGCAGACTAACATTAACATCGTCATTACTAAGCAAGACACTTTTTCTTGAACTATCAAGTACCTTGTTTAAACGAACGAAAGAACCATCAATATTATCGTAGGCATTGATCCAATCGCGTAATGTCGTGCGATTAATGCCCTTTTGGCGAGCGAACTCTGAGACCGACAGCTTACTCATCTTAAATTCTTTGACTGTCTCTAGTCGTTCATAATCAGTTTTATATTTACCCATAAAAAACTCCTACCTTTCTAAGTAAGAGTTTATGTAATTCATGTTAGTTTGAAAATGGTGTTATTTTTTTACCTATACACACTTATTGTTCATCTACGCCAAATCTACGCCAAATCTACGCCAGGTAAAGAAAAAAGGCCCATATAATCGGCCTTTTTCGTGATATGGTGCCCCCTGCCAGTTTATCGCCGTTCATTTTACCACATCTTACCACGTCTTATCACATCTTATTTTGGCTTAAAAACGCGTTTTTTAAAACCTGTTTTCTTACCACATCTTGCCACATCTTACGGGATTTTACTTTTTAGATTTTTATCTACGCCAAAAACACGCCTTTCTTTTATATAAATATATTAAGGTTATTCCAATAAACAAAAAATAGTGGAGTACGCAAAATTAGAACAATTTATCCCGCTAGTCCGTAATAGTACGTGTTGTAAAGAGTTACTGCAAACTCTGGTGTTAACCTATGTAAATCATTAGTGTTTTCTTCATCAAAATAAAAACCGTAGAATATGTAATATCCATACATTGTTTCGGGTGGGATATAGTTTAAAACACTTCGACTTTGTAAATCATCAATTTCTTCAAGCGTTAGTTTTATATTATCTTCAAAACTTAAAGTTGTTATTGTTAAGTCTTCTTCGCCAAATACGGGAATTAAATAATCTTCAAAGTTCTGCCAATCAACAATCTTGCGCTGAATAAACGTTATATCAATATAGTTCGGTTCCACAATCATCCCATCTTTTATGACGAACGTTATCGTTACGTCATAAGTTGGCATGATAAAGTCATAAACAAAGACACTTTGACCAACATTATTTTCCGCGGTTGTTGCATTATTATAAAATTCGTCATTTACATACATGCTAACAATAACGTCAGTTAACATAACTGTCTCGATCCGTATTGCTTCTCCAGCGGAATAACGATCTTTATGTTTTGATAAAACTGTTCGATCCGTGTCAATAATTGTAAAACGATACTTGCGAGTATTTTCGCAACCAGCTAGTAATAATAATCCTAATAAGAAACTCGTTAACAACTTTTTCATTCAACATGTCACCTTGTTTTTACTTAAACGCTTTCTACTTCATACACTACCAAGCGATACTAGACGCAACTTATATTAAGAAATATCATTGGCGAACCTCCGCCTTGCGGGAGCAATAAGCCAAGTAATTGCTCGATAGCATGACCAACGAGCGAATAAAGCGGAAATTTACTTGGGCCAGCAGCATAATAAAGTGTATTCGCCTCATCAATACAATATTCGATATCGGGATTTTCTAAATAAAACACATCATAGTCACGTTCATTAACGAAATAAGCAATTAGCAAATCTAGTTGAATGTCTTGCCATTCGAAAAAACCACTGGTGATCATTTTGTATTTTTGATTTCTAAAAGTAAGTTGTTGGGGGATGTTCGCTAAAAGCATTGTGTCATCTGTAAAATTATTGTTAGTGTCAAATAAGTTTGCGAATGTGTCACCACTTATAACCTCATAAAACCGCTCTATTTGTTCCCCAACATTAAGGCCAAAAGTAACTGCGTCATACACAGAAATAATCCCGCCTACTGTTTCAATCGTGAAGTTTACATTATTTCCACTAAGCTCCGTTAGTTCTTTAAATTCTAGTGAAGGCAAGGAAAGCGAAAAATCCGTTATTTCTTTTCCCTCGCTATTGAAAACTTCCGTAATCGTTGTGGAACCGCTAAAACTATACGAGCTGTATGTAGTGACAATATTTGGTAATTCTTCTAGTTCATAATACACATCATCTTTCACAACGAACATATTTGTGACATCGAACGTAAACTCGAGAGCTTCATTCTTAAAAGCGTACGTATTAATTGTCGGGCACGCAACATTTTTACTTTCAGGAAGTTTTGCGTAACGACGCACTTTAGTTTTCCCTAGTTCATTAACAAAGTTCGTTACGGCGGCTACGTCATCGTTATAGTAATGATTAATAAGCGCTAAAGGTGCAAGACTATTACAACTAATGGTATGTTTAACTTCAGCAAATTCCTCTGTTTTAAGCATTGGGAAAACTTCACTAAGTGTTTGGTGATTAGCCGCTCTGCATGATGTTAATATCAAGAGTAAGCCGGCGACTAAAATTTGCGTTCGTTTCATTTTCCCTCCATTAATTACTATAAAAAACTGATTTATTACTATTGTCAAACGTATTATGTACACTTATTTTAAACGCACTTTCACTTAATAGATCACTTGCCCATTCACCTATCGTGACAAGATGAAACGTCACAAGGGTATCCATATCATTAAATTCCGGTGAATATATATCGAAACGCAGTTTTGTTGGTTGCTCCTTACTCCCAAATTCGATTTGTGTAAGTTCAATACCTTCTTCTGTACTTGTATGGGCAAACGGGACAATTATCAAGACGCTTTCACTAAAGAATTCCGCGTTATTTCTAATTACACTCGTTAATGTACTAAGTACTGGGTGTGCGTCATCAGCATATTGATTAATTGTTGCATCTAGCGCAAGCTGTGAATCAATATAAACGATATCAAAATAGCCTAGTTTCCCTTCAACAAGCATTTCTGGGGCAAGGGACGCACCCGGTATTGCTGCGCTTGCCGAAACATAATAATCATAAACTTCCCCTTCTTCTGCACTGGTATTAGATGGTTCACTTGGCATTCCTGAATTACTTGGGGTATTTGAAGGCGTGTTCCAGCCATAAACATACTTTGTGACAAAGAAAGTTGATAACACGACTGCTGTTACGGTTAGCAAGGAGGGAATAAGTAGTTTAGGAAAGCCGGGTCGCTTGTAGCGTGGTGCTTGTTCAGCGGCCCTGAAAACTTTTTGGTCTAAACCATCGGGATACTCGGGGATATCATTTTTAAGCTTTTTTAGTTTCTCTTCATGGTTATTCATGACTAAGCTCCTCCTTCAACATTTTAAGCGCTCGTTCATGACGCTTTCTTGCGGCACTTGCACTTATTTTTAGCACACTCGCAATTTCATTGAAACTATGTTCATTGATGTAACGTAAGATAATCACATCTTTATATTTATTAGGAAGTTTGTTAACTTCGTCCCAAATATAATTGTTTTCATTTTGCCCTGCGTCATTAACTGCAATCACGGGATCACTAATTGGCACTGGTCTTTTCTTGCGTAACATGTCTTTACTTACGTTAACAACGATTCTTGTTAAGTAGCGTCGTTCGTCGTCACCTGATGCAAATTTTCGGTTTATTCGTAAGAGGCGCATAAATGACTCAAGCGTTGCGTCTTCCGCATCTTCTACATTTCGTAAGTAAGAGTAAGCAATTTGGAAAACCATCACTTTGTAAGTTTCATAAACGATCGCAAAATGTTCGTTAGTCATTTTCTTCTTACATAATACAAACGTAACTTAACGTCATTTTGTGACATTAAGTACAATTTGCTCCTCTCTATTAGTACTAATTATTTCTCTACTATAATACATAACGATTACAAAGCGTGTTTTGTGACAAAAACTTTTTTTGTTAAAAACTCTTAAAAAAATCCTTATCTTAAGTTTACACTTTTTCCAATAAATATTATTTTTAAGTGTGATTTATAGCTAGAAAAAAATTGATTTTTAAAGTTTTATCGATGCGAAACTTAAAATAACTAAGATTTTGTAAAATACTACTCTCGTTATGTTAACGAACCTTCGTTTTAAAGAAATATTGTCATATATACTGGTAAATAAATAACGCCTTCGTGGACTCGTAAGTCTTTAGTATGTAACAAATACGATTGGCCTAATTTATTACCGAATTTTACTTTCATTTTCTTTAAAGACGAGGTTGTATAATTTTTACCTGATTTTACTTCAACAAGTGATATTTTCCGTGGGTTATGTGGATCACTAATCATAAAATCAATTTCCATTGTATTTTTAGCATTCTTCCGATCATTGCGCGAATAAAAATAAAGCCGTTTATTACTGGCCACGAGCATTTGGGCAACGATGTTTTCCAAAAACATCCCAGAATTGATATTTAATTTTCCTGCAACAATACTTTGGGCTACTTCTGTTTGCATAATCTCATTTTCATTAAAAGCATGGCTGAAAAGCAAGCCGGTATCGCCCATATACATCTTGAGTGTTAAGGATTCACGATAAAGCCCAAGTCCTACGGTCGGATCACTTGCGTTAAAGCAAGGATTTGTCATCATCGCTTCGTTAAGCCAAACAAAGGCTTCTTCATAATCACGAAAACGGGCATCTTTACTAAGAGCACTGAGTGTGAATTTTTTTTCATGTTTTGTTAACTGATTGGGGATTTCATCAAAAATACTAATAACTTTATATTCATTGTTTTTCGCATATTTCCTAATATCATTCCGATAAAGTTGCAAGATATCTCTTTTTGCCCGATCAACACGAGTATAATCATTCGTTTCTAAAAACATTGCTACTGCTTGCGGCATACCACCGATAAGCATATATTGGCGAAACAATTTCATCGCAAGTTGATGTAGTTCTTTGGCCGGTTTCCGCTCTTCAAATCGTTTTTGTAAAAAAGGAATAAGATCATTATGCCCCGTTGCCCAACAAAATTCTTCAAAATCAAGTGGATACATTTTAATTGTACGTTCTTCAGAAGGTAGTAATATCTCCGCAACATTCTGTTTGAGTGATAATAAAGATCCAGTTTGAATATAATCATAGCGGTTATCTTTTACTAAATGTTTGATTAGTTGACGGGCAGCCGGAAAAAGTTGAACTTCGTCAAATATAATTAACGTTTCTCTTTCGAAAAGTTTTTGACCAGTTAACGAAGATAAGAAAAAGAAAAAATCATTTAAACTACTAGCATAGTTAGTGAATAAAGATTTAACATCATCGCTAGCAATGCTAAAGTCGATTAGTACATAACTTTTATATTGTTGTTTTGCAAACTCTTCAACAATCGTGCTTTTGCCAACGCGCCTAGCCCCTTCAATTAAAAGTGCTGTTTTGCCACCTTCACTTTTCCAGTTAAGTAAGTCACTATATATTTTTCTTTTAAAAATCATTGTTTTTACCTCTCTAACACCATTTTACACGAAAACAAAGTTTTTGCAATCCTTATTTTACACGAAAACAAAGTTTTTATAGTGCGATTAATACACGTAATCAATTTTTTTGCCGTTTATTTTATTAAAACACCAATTCTTAATCATTTAAGTTGGCTTTCTTTGTTATTTTCGTTTATTTGCTACGTTTGTTACACTTTTGGTGACATACTTCACAACGTTTTATTAAAAAATTATAATTTCATTTAAATCAGCAGCTGATTTCTCTTTCATAATTCGAACAATTTCATTTGTTCTTTTTGGGGATTTTGACACAATGCTATATAACTCATAAAACATACTAAAGTTCGGAATTTTAGAACCTTTATCTTTTTATAATTGCTGTAATTTAAGACAAATATACGTTTATAGATGGCGAAAATAATTGACACTTATTGTTCATCTACGCCAAATCTACGCCAAATCTACGCCAGGCAAAGAAAAAAGGCCCATATAATCGGCCTTTTTCGTGATGTGGCTTTATAAAGTTGGAGAGATTCTTAATGAACCTACGAGATTATTATATACTTAACAAATAATTATTTCTACACTCTATAGGCGTAAGTTTTGTTTTCATTATTATTCTTGTCTTATTGTAGTAATTTATATATTCATGAATCGTTGTTATTAAAGCTTCTACACTATCATAATCACGCTTGTTATTGTCCCAAATTTCTTGTTTAAGCCGCCCGAAGAAGTTTTCTGTTGGAGAGTTGTCAAGGCAATTTCCTTTTCGACTCATTGATTGTATTATCCCCATGTTTCGAAGTTCAACAATATACCTTGAGTTTTGATATTGAACGCCTTGATCAGATTGAAGTATCATCCCCATAAGATTATTCCCGTGCTTCTTTTGGAGTTCTCTTAACATTCGGATGATTCGATATACCTTCGCATCAGTTCCCACAGAATACGCTAGAACTTCACGGGTATGAAAATCAATCACAGGTGACAAATATACTGATTCACCAAACATTGGAAACTCTGTCACATCCGTCCCGCCTTTTTCATATGGCCTTGTTGTTTTAAAATCTTGATTCATAATGTTTTCAATTTTTAAACCAAGGTTTCCTTCGTACGAATTATACTTTCGCCACTTAATGACTTTGGGTTTACTAAAACCTTTCGCTCGCATGATTTCTAAAACTTTGTTTTTACCGACAATCCACCCGTTTTTCTTCAAATTATTGTATATTTGATGATATCCGCACCGTTTCTTATGAACTTTAATGAATAATCGCTCTATTTCTTTCTCTAACTCAACATACTTATTTTGCCTTGTTTTATTCGCGTTTAATGTGTAATAAAAGACGCTTGACGATAAACCAGACAGCTCTAGAAGGATACTTAATTTGTATTTAGTCCTTAACTCATCGACGATTCTTACTCTTTCTTGAACCGTCGCTCCTTCTAGTTTTTGAGCTAAGGACTGCGATTTTTTTAAGTACGCTATCTCCGCACGCAACCGCTCGTTCTCTGCTTCAATCTTTCGATCAACAACCGCTTTAAAACGGTCTTCCTTTAATAAGTAATTCGCTCGCGCTTTCGTATCTTGAATCGCTTCTTCGCCGCCTTCACGGTATTTCTTCAACCAATCACTTAATACTCCCGGGTTCGCTAAACCGTGCTCACACGCAACGTCTCTTATCGTTCTTCCCGCTAACACCTGTCCAATTGCTAATAACTTTGTATCACGCTTATACATTCGCCGCACACGGCTCAAAAATGGCTCCTCACCATGCATCTTATACAAATTTATTATGTACTTGATGTTCGTTTTATCATATCCCCCATAAAGCTCGGAAATATGAGAAATCGAAAGACCTTCTTCGATATGCATTTTACATATCTTGACCTTCTCTTTCATCGTTATCCGCATAAAAAATAGCTCCCTTCTTGGGTAGGTACCTTCATTATACCTCTCTCCAAGATTTGGAAGCTAATTCATTTTTCAATGGTGCCCCCTGCCAGAATCGAACTAGCGACTGATCCTTACCATGGATCTGTTATGCCATTTAACTAAGGGGGCGTCGAATTGAATTATAGTACATAACGCTAAATATTACAATAAATGTAATACATTTAATGAATGAATAGCCTCTTTTTGCATAAAGAAAACGGCGAGAATGACTCACCGTTTAATTAGTGCATTAATTATTTCTAATAAATATCCGCACAAAGTTTGCGGGTAGCGCGATTAGTGTTACCCCAAATATAGCACGATAAATTACGATTATCGATAAATGGGTTACGAATCTTTTGATATTGTTCAATCCCTTTTTGCCGTTGACCGTCGCGTTCAATAGTCGGAGCCCATTCTTGGTCCCAGCGAATCATATCGGCAATTTGAAAGTTTTCACTAATGCTACAACGATCTGGGTACATTAGTACCATATATAATTGCGCTCTAGCAATTTCACCACGCACAATTGGCGTTGGTGAGTAGCCGTAGTGCACAATCGCGTCCACGAGCTGTCCAGCGGTATTGCGTGATAAGTATGGGAACCAACGCTCTGGATCTTCGGCGTAATTCCATTCAATATAAGAGTGATTGCTCTTATGTTCATTTAAAGCAGCATCACAGGCGAATAAATTAGCGATGTCACTTGAAATATTTTTAGTATTACCACTAGCGCGTAAACTTTTATCACCATCTGCTAGTTTGGATTGCGGGAAAACGTGCTCACGATTCCATTTACCGGGGTACCCAGCGTGCGGATGACTACGTAAGTCATACAGTGATAATACATTACCTGTTTTATTTGGATCAGCGTCCATTACTTTTATTGCCTCTAAAGCATCATCGTATGTAACTCTATTATCTAAAACACCTGGCACATAAAACTTCGACCACATGTAATCGGCAAGTGCTTGACGAAGCTCTTCACCGCGGAGTGTAAAGTCAATCGTGTTCCAAAAATTACCAGTGTAAGCAGGTAGTGGTCTAAAATTCCAATTTTCAGCTGGTTTTAATACTGGTTCAGGTTCAACCCATTCAGAAGACACCTCTTCACTTGATTCTTCAACACTCGTAACTTCTTCAGTTGTAGATGTTTCACTGACGATACTTGGTGTATCACTAATGTCACTAACGCTTGGAATTTCACTCTCAGGTACTTCAATACTCTGTGATGTAGGTGGTTCACACGACGCTAAAAGCGTAACTCCGATCAGCGCTAATAATAATCGACGTATTTTCATAATTAAAAGACCTCTTTTCTTATGTGATTTAATTATAACAAAGAGGCCTTTTTTTGTAAATTAAAGTTAGGCAAAGGGCGAAATACTAACTTCGTTATTTGTTACCGTTAAGCGATAAGTAATACTGCTATCGATATTGCCCTGAACAACTTGTTCAGCGATAAATGTTTCTAAACTCTTTTGGATAAAGCGTTTTAATGGTCGCGCCCCAAATTCTGGAGCGTAAGCATTATCAAGCACAAAGTCAACAATCTTTTCGTCATATATTAACTTGAAGTTATTTTTGGCAACATGAGCCATTAGTTCATCAAGCATCTTGCGCGTGATTTGTCGTTGTGTGTCTTTACTAAGCGGTAAGAAATACACAATTTCATCAATCCGATTTAAGAATTCGGGTTTAAAAGTCGCTTTCACTAAGTCATCAATCTTTGATGTTTGATTTTTAAGGAAGAATTCACTACCTAAGTTACTCGTCATAATAATGACAGTATTTTTAAAGTTTACAACCCTTCCTTGAGAATCAGTTAAGCGGCCATCATCTAGTAGTTGTAAGAGTAAATTAAAGACTTCAGGATGCGCCTTTTCGATTTCATCAAATAATATAATTGAATAAGGACTACGCCGCACTGCTTCGGTTAATTGCCCGCCCTCATCATAACCAACGTATCCCGGTGGGGCACCAATAAGACGCGAGACACTAAATTTTTCCATATATTCACTCATATCAATCCGGACAATATGGCGTTCGTCGTCAAAAAGAGCGTAGGCTAAGCTTTTGGCTACTTCGGTCTTACCAACCCCTGTTGGGCCTAGGAATAAGAAACTACCAATTGGGCGATTTGGGTTATTAAGTCCTGCGCGTTGCCGTAAAATGGCATCACTAACAAGCCGCAGGGCTACATCTTGCCCTAATACGCGTTTTTTTAGTTCATCATAAAGCGATAAAATCTTTTCTTTTTGGCTTTCCATAATTCGTTTTAACGGAATCCCTGTTGCGCGTGAGACGACCGCAGCAATTTCATTTTCCGTTACTGTTTCTTTTAATACTTTATTATCTTTAGTTTCTTTTGTTAAAGTTTCGATCTTTGCTTCAAGTTCAGGAATTACTTTATATTGTAATGTTGAAGCTTCTTCGTAATTACCGCTATTAAAGGCCACACTTAAGTTAAAGCGTGCTTGCTCTAATTCTTTTTTAGCCTTACCAAGCACATTAAGTTCATCTAATTCATGTTGCCATTCTTTACTAAAGGCTTCATCTTCTTTTTTAAGATTTTCCAGTTCTTCATTTACTTTTTGTAAACGAACTTTACTTAAGTCATCATTTTCTTTACTAAGTGCAACTCGTTCAATTTCAAGTTGCCGCATCTTCCGGCGAATTTCATCGAGTTCGGCGGGTAAACTTTCAACTTCAACACGAATTAATGCACAAGCTTCGTCCACTAAGTCAAGCGCCTTGTCGGGTAAAAAGCGTTCGGTAATATAACGGTCACTAAGTACTGCTGCACTCACAAGTGCATTATCGCTTATCTTAACGCCGTGATGGGCTTCGTAACGCGCTTTTAGTCCGCGTAATATCGAAATTGTATCTTCAAGCGTCGGTTCTTGGACAATAAGCGGTTGGAATCTTCTTTCAAGCGCTCGGTCTTTTTCAATGTAAGTGCGATATTCGTCAAGTGTCGTCGCCCCAATCGTATGAATTTCACCGCGCGCTAACATTGGTTTAAGCATATTACCAGCGTCAATGGCTCCTTCGGCTTTACCAGCGCCGACGATTAAATGAATCTCATCAATAAATAAAATGATTTGATGATTACTTTCTTTAATTTTCTTTAAAATGGCTTTGAGCCGCTCTTCAAATTCACCGCGGAACTTCGCACCAGCCACTAGTGCGCCCATATCTAATTCATAGATTCTTTTATCTGCTAAATTCTTTGGCACATCACCAGCAACGATTCGTTGCGCTAGTCCTTCAATAATAGCGGTCTTACCGACCCCTGGTTCACCAAGTAAAATAACATTATTTTTTTGCTTTCTCGCTAAAATTTCAATAATGCGTCTAATTTCACTATCACGCCCAATTACTGGGTCACTTTTATTTAGTTTAGCGTCTTCATCTAAAAAGCGTCCAAACTTCTCTAAGATTTTTTCATCTTGTTCATAATTTGGAAAAGGATTAAAATTCATAATATAACACCTCCTTAGCACTTTAAATGTCTGAGTGCTAAGTCTATTATATACTAAAATTGGCACTTGTCAACACCGAGTGCCATTTTTTGTAATATTTTTAATATTATTAGTCTAAATTAAGTTTACTTGCTTTTAAAATGCGCATTATCTTATCATCATTTGGACGGAAAATAACATACTGTGTCGCATAACGAATAGCATCAACATAATTACCTTTTGTATAATGATTAATAATTAGTGGTCTAATCGTATCAAATGCTATTTCACTAGGATACGGTTTAAATTTTGAATACGCAAAAAGTTTTTTAATTTGTGCCCGGCTTAATTCGTATGGGGCATCTTTTTTCAAGGCAGTTAATACACTTGTAATTTCTTCATTAAAACGTGCTGGTGTTTCACCATCTTGATACACGATTGCTTGGTAATAAAAGGCATAAGCTTCGGCGAACTTACCATCAAGATAAAGCGCATATCCTGCATAACGCAATGCTGCACTAATGTTTGGGGCGCTATAAGTAATTTGCAAGTACCACATTGAAAGCCGTAATAAATCTTGAGCGCGACCATCATACTTTAAACCTTCAAGGATTTTAAGAATTGGTTTAGGATTAAACGGATTCCATTGATGAGCTTTTGAATACATCACAAATGCTTTCGTGTAATCGGCCATTGCTTCGTAAATCAAGCCTTGCGTATAATAAATACGGTAAAAAGGGAATGTCACCAAAATATCTTCAACATTTGAATTAGCCATTTTCGTGTATAACGCTTTTTCGTATTCAAGCGTAAAGTTATAAAGTGGTTTGCGTGTCGCTTTATCATCAATCTTCCGCGCATGTGCGTCGGTGTAATTAAGCAAAGCATTACCAATTTCATTACGCCGTGATAGCGCAATTTTTTCTTCACTCATTAAATATAAACATACAGGGACAAGTACTTCAGGGTTAACACGAATTTCATTAAAAATCGTTTTTGTGTCTTTACCTAAAAAAGTCGCCGCTAATACTAAAATCTCCGCTTCAGTTTTATCTTTGGTGAAGTTTTCAATAATATAATTAAAAATATTATGACGATCAAGATCGCTATCACCAGTTAAGTTAATCCCTAAGTTAAATTTACTGTTTGTTCCCATAACTCAATGTTAACAAAAAAGTGGCATTGTCGCCACTTTTAACACTTTAATTCGTGCAATTCTTTATTAAAGTTGTAAAAACTTAATAAAGGCGTCTTGTCCAGCTTCATCATTTTTAAAGCATGCGGTATTTTGTAAAATGTTTTCACAGACATTAGTCATATAATCACGCGCATACTTTTCAAATTCAGTTGGTTTAATTTTACTGAGCATTAATTCTTTAATAAAAGTAGCGTGTTTAGCAATACTTGGGTGTTCACTAATCATTTCGGCACCAGTAACACCTTTTTTATATAATTCTTCAATTAAACCAAATTCATTCTTTAGTCGCGCTGGTAAAATAAAGGTTCCCATTTGTTCAATTAGGCCAATCCCTTCTTTTTTAATGTTATGGTATTCGGGATGAGCGTGGAATATACCGGTTGGATACTTCTCATCAGTGCGATTATTACGTAAAATTAAGTACATAATGTATTTATGTTTTTCTTTAACAACAATTGGTGTGACCGCGGCGTGGCGTTCACCGCTAGTTGCGGGAATAATCCCTAATTCTTCATTCGTGTATTCTAACCAATTACCAGTAATTTCCGCGGCTTTTGCTAAAAGAAGGCTCTTTGTTCTTGATTCTAATTTAATGACATTACTATCCCATTCAAGAATGCTAATCTTAAGTTTACGGTCATGTTTATGTTTTAAGACAAACCGATCTTTTGCACTAAACATTGGCATCACTTTCGCGCCACCTTGGAAGTGTTCATGATTAAGAATTGAACCACCAACAATCGGAATATCACTATTACTACCAATAAATAAATCCGGGAATTGATCGACAAAAGCCACGAGTTTTGAAAAGATACGTGGGGTAATTGTCATCGGATTATGATCTTTACTAATAACGATGATATGGTCTTTATAATACACAAATGGTGAAAATTGTAAGTACCATTCTTCTTTATCTAAAGTAAGTGGCACTGCTCTTAAATTTTGCCGTGGTGGGGTTGACTCATTACCACCAAAGCCAACATTTTCTAAACAAAGCGGACAACTTGGATACTTATCATCTTGTTTTTCTTTTAATAGTTTTACTGTTTCTTTATTATCTTTTTCTGGTTTTGCTAAGTTAATCGTCATTTCAAAATATTTATCACTTAACTCTGCTCTCCAGCGAATATTTTCCGCCACTTTAGCTTCTTGAATATAGTTATTAGCGATACTTAAATCATATAAATACTTAATTGCTTTATTACTATCTTTCTTATGAATTTCCGCAAAGCGTTGACTAACAACACTCGGGATTGGTGTCATCATCCCTAACACATCAATAATTACTTCTTCAGGGTCTGTAAAACTTAAATGTGCTGGTAATCCTTTTGTTTCAATTAAATGTTGCATTTCATCAATTAACATTTGTGGGTTATTCATACTTTGAATTTCACTAACATTAATGACACCTTTATATGGTTTTTTTAGACCAAATTTATTTAAGAGTACATTGCGGTAATAATTGATATCTTCGCTATTAAGAGCGAGTTTAAGTTCCGCATACGCTAAGAGTTTTTCCACTAAAATTTCTACCATAGTAAATACCTCGTTTCCTTCCTATTATCGCAAATATTAATCTTTTTTGGTAATGAAGTATAAGACGCTCGTAAAGTCACGCGTCATTCTTGTTGTCGATGAGAACCCACTTGCCGTCCATTCAGGATAAAGCGTTAGTGCCCCAGCGCGCAATGCTTTTCCGCTTACAGTGTAGCGTTCTATTACTTCGACTTTCACTAATTCTTCTGCACTACTTCGTTTATCAAGGTACTTGATAACTGCCCCGTCATGCTTAATAAACTTTGGTAATACCATATTAAGCAGTGAACCAAAAGTTGAGATATCTGTACTTTGCGGCAAGGCAAATACTTCGTAAGTTAAGTCTTGCTTCACGGGAATAGACGGAAACTTTAAAACTTCCGGCATCGGTGAATGAATGCCGCTACTAATTAAGAGGAGTGCATTATCGCTAGCTTCACTTAGTAGTGCGTACGCCTTTTTATCTTTAGCGCTACTAAGTGTTAACTCGTAATACTTCCCGTCCATAATAACACTGCGGAATGCTTTAGCAATTTCGTTATATGCTTTAATTTCTTTTTTGTCTTTTGGCGTTAAATTATTCACATCTAATTCATAGCCAAAACCACCAGACATAAAGGCATTATTAAAGCGTGTTTGCAGTGGTAAATCACGTAGTAACTGATGATTAGGGGCAGCACTAACATGCCCAGACATGACACTAAGCGGATAAGCTTTCGCGAGATTGGTATGCATTCTAATCCGTTCATAAGCATCACTACAGTCACTCACCCAAATTTGATCAAAGAACGATAAAATTCCTAAATCAAAACGATTACCGCCACTTGCACAACCTTCCCATAAAATCGTTGGAAATTCTTTGGTTAACCGCTGCATAATCGCATATAAGCCAAGCGTATAATCATAAAAGAATGTGCCATATTCACCCGATGGTGAATAGTAATCACTTAAGTTACGATTATAATCCCACTTAACATATTTGATATCGGCACTCTTTAATACTTTACTCACATTTTCGACAATATAGTCTTGGACTTCTTTGAGCGTTAAATTAAGGGAATACTGATGGCGTCCAGTACTAGGTTTAACACCAGGAATTTTAACAACCCATTCAGGGTGTTCGGTAAATATCGGGTGATCAGCACTAACCATTTCTGGTTCAAACCATAAACCAAAGGACATTCCTAATTTCGTTGCGTAGTCACTTAGGCCTTTTAAGCCGCGTGGTAACTTCTTCTTATTTACTTCGTAATTACCTAATCCGCCAAAGTCATCATCACGATTGATAAACCATCCGTCATCTAAAACCATTAGTTCAATCCCTAATTTACTTGCTTCACGCATTAGTTTTTTAATTTTTGCTTCATCAAATGTAAGATAAGTTGCTTCCCAGTTATTAAGTAAGATTGGACGCGGTTTCCGCGCATATTCATAACGCACGACATGGTCTATAACAAAGCGATGGAAGTTTTGACTAAGGCCATTTTCGCCTTTATCACTAAATGTAAGGGCGGCAAACGGGGTAATAAAAGGCTTTCCATCAAGTTCTTTACTAAATGTTTCATCATTTATGCCGTGCTGAAGCCTGACCCTATTATCGAAAGTTAATTCTACCGAAGCTTTAAATGGTCCGCTATAAATTAAATTAACACCATAACCTATCCCTTTATGTAAATCAGTTTTCTCGTTCAAAAGTAAAATAAACGGATTATGACGATTGCTACTTGGGCCAACACTTGTCGCCACTTCAAAGAGACCAGGCACTAACTTATTACGCGAAGCATGGACTTCATTTGCCCATGTGCCATAAGTTGAAAACACATCAAAATGATCATTATTTAAATCCAAGTTTAAACTTGCTGCTTTTGTTAATTTACCTTTTCCGCTAAGGACAACAAGACGCCGAGCGATCACATTAGCGCGCTTAAAAATTAAGTAATCTAATTGTACTTTTACTTTACTAATGTTGTCTTCAAGGATGACATAAAAGTATTCATCATAGCCATGCGGAATTGGTAAATCATTTACTAAAAGTACTTCTCTTCCGGCAAAACCGTGCTTTTTTACGACAAAATCACTCGCAAATCCTAGTTCATGTTCAAGTAAAATACTTGGTCGCCGGTAATCACCTTTGCCAATCGTCCCTAATTCTAAATTAACAAAATCTAAGGAATAAGTGTCATGCGGTTCTCCGCTATAAACAGTTGTCGTCCCTTGCATATTAGTTTGTTTATTAACTAAAATGCTTAAATCTTCATTTAGCGCTAACTTTGCGCCATAGTAAAGGTTTTCTAAATGGCCATATTTATTAATGGCAAGCACATATGATGTGTCATTTGTTTTAAGGTGTATATATTTGTATTCCATAGATTAATTTTAACATACATACGCTATTTTTAATATTTACTAAGTAATTATCATTTAATGTTAAAATATGTATGTATGAAACACGCACTGAACTATAATTGGTCATTCATCCCAAAATTTAATGATGAATATATTAAGTCTATCCCGCAAGGGGTAATAAGTGTTGACCTCCCGCATAATATGGTCGACTTTCCTTTTAATTACTTTGATGAAAAGGATTTTGATAGTGTTGGTACTTACTTCCGTGAAATCGTTTTTACCAAGGTACTTGAAAGTGATAAATTTGTCTTACGCTTCGGTGGCGTAAATAATTCTTTTACATTATATGTAAATTCGCAATTGGTCGGTACATTTACTAGACCATATATGGAAGAAAATATTGATATTACGAAATATGTTGTCGAGGGCAATAATTTAATTGTTGTATGTGTTAACGGCAGTGAAAAAGTTAACGCTCCACCATTTGGTAATACCGTTGACTACTTCCCCTTTAGCGGAATTTACCGTGAAGTAACACTTTTTGTATATAACGCATTAGATATTATTGATGTAAAAGTTACCGCTAATCATTTAGGGCAAATTGAAGTAAACCCCGATATTAGAAACATTAATAAGGTTGATTACTCTGTAAATTATGAAGTATACGAAGGCACAAAGCTTATCGCTAGTAGTATCGAGCATAATTTCACAGTCGAAAACCCCAAACTTTGGAGTGTTAATAATCCTAATTTATACAATTTAGTTACTACTATTACCGCTAATAAAGATGTTAAACAATATGTTAGTGTCTTTGGTTTTCGCAGTGCCGTATTTCTTAGTGACGGCTTCTTTCTTAACGGTGAATACACGCCTTTAGTTGGACTTAATCGTCATGAAACTTACCCATATGTTGGCGCAGCAGCCACGAGTTTTCTACAATTTTATGATGTTGTAAAACTTAAAAACCTTGGTGTTAATTATGTGCGTTGCTCGCACTACCCACCAAGTAGAGCTTTTCTTGATGCCTGTGATTTTTTAGGACTTATGGTCATAAATGAAGTTCCAGGATGGCAGTATATAGGGGACGAAGCGTGGCGAAAGATTCATTTACAAAACATTGAAACGATGATTAATCGTGACTTTAATCGTCCAAGTATTATCGCGTGGTCCATTAGGATTAATGAAAGCGCTGACCACCCATTCTACGAAGAGTGTCATAAACTAGCAAAAGCACTTGACCCCGTTCGCGCTACAACAGGAACACGTAACTTTACTAATAGCGAACTTTTTGAAGACATCTACTCCTATAATGACTTTAGTCATGACGGCACGAATAAGGGATTATTAGCTAAGCGTAAAGTAACAAAAAGTAAAAAACCTTACATCGTTAGTGAAAATAATGGGCACATGTACCCCACTAAACCATTTGATAACCCGCTTATTTTAGAAAGTCATACAAAACGCCATTTAGCGGTGCTTGATAGTTTCTTTGGTGATAAAAATATTGTCGGTGTTTCCCCGTGGTGTATGCATGACTACTACACGCACCACGAATTTGGTAGTGGTGACAAAATTTGTTATCACGGTGTGTTAGATATATATCGTGAACCTAAACCCGCGGCGTATGTGTATACTTCTAACCTTACAAGTGACCCTGTTTTATTCCCGCTTTTTCGCGGTGATAACGGTGACTTACCAGAAAGTAAATTATATAAAACGATGGTGCTAAGTAACGCAAGTTACATTGATTTATACAAAGACGATGAAGTTGTAAAGCGCTACTACCCGCGGCGTGACTTATATAAACATTTACCGCATCCACCATTTATCATCGATACTTTTATTAGTGATAACTTTAAGTCAACAATTAAATTTTCAAAGCGTGATCGTAAAAAGATCGCAAAACTATTAAATTATGCCGCTCTCAATAATTTTAGTCGGCTCTCACTCTGGCAAAAGTTACAACTCGGGTGGTTAATTGTTAAGTATCGCCTTAAATGGGATAATCTTGTCGAATTATGGTTCCTTAATGTTGTCGGCTGGGGTGATAAGTCAAGCGGCTACACACTAGTGGGCTATAACGATGAAGATATCGAAATAATTAGAAAAAGAATCGAAAACACCACTACTACGACTTATGAAATCGAACTTTTAAAAAATGAATTAGTGAACACAGATACATTTGATACAACAATTGTTACAATCCGTAGTCTAAGTCCTTATCGTAATCATTATGACTTTAGTCCTGTTTCAGTTGTCGTTACTGGTCCCCTAAAGGTTTACGGGCCAGAAATCCAAAACTTACACGCTGGTGTACTTAATGTGTATGTCCGCTCCATTAACACGACGGGGCGTGGTACAATAACTATTGGTGTTGGCGGTACGATTAAAACCTTCAACGTCGAAATTAAATAGAAAGGAGAAGCAGTAATGGCCGAAAAAAATCTTGCACTTTTAATTGATGCCGAGAATATATCACCTGATTATATGTCAATTATTCGTGACGAAGCTAATAAATATGGCAATCTAACTTATAAGCGCATTTATGGCGATTGGGCAAGTAGCAATCTGACCAAATGGCGCAGTAAATGTATTGAATATAACTTAGAGCAAATTCAACAAGTCTCTTACGTCAGTGGTAAAAGCACTAGTGATTTTACACTCGTAATTGATGCAATGGACATTTTATATAGTGACCAAGTTGATGGCTTTGTCCTTGTCAGTAGTGATAGTGACTTTACAAGACTTGTTAGTCGCTTACGCCAAAACAATAAGTTTATTATTGGGATGGGTGAAAGCAAGACCCCCTTATCACTTGTAAATTCCGTCGACTTATTTATATATCTCGATAAAATTAAAAACATTCGCGACAAAAACGTTAAACCGAAAAAACGTGGCCGTCCCGCTGCTGATAAGAAAGAGGAAGAAAGCATCATTAGTCTTGATGACTTAATCGATGTTTTAACGAACATTATCAGTGAAACAAGTGATGAAAATGGTTGGGCATACTGGAGCAATACAAACAATACGCTTGTTCGTAAGTACCCCGGTTTTGACCCTCGTAACTACGGCTTTAAAGGTAAAGCTTTACAATTTTTCTTAGCAAACGGCTTTGAAAAACGCAATGAAGGCTTAGATGTCTTTATTCGCCCTAAAGCAAATAACGAACAGTAATTATTATTTGTAAAAGAAAAGCTCAGTGATACGTAATCACCGAGTTTTTTTGTTAGTAAACTACAAATAATTCCTATTTTTTAAGATAAAGTTTCTTTCGTTTTGATGTTAAGAAATATAGAAACACCGCAACACTGAAAGAAAGTAAAATAACTAAAAGGACATTGTTATTTTGTGTAGTTGAATTTTCTGGCACTAAAGGCATTCCTGAAATCGGGGTGCCGTCGCCATAAGGATCGCTTTCACCTAAATGTAATGCCCATGCGACGTAACGCGCTCTAACAGGACAAAATTAATTCCGTTAACTACACCTGTATTTTTTAATTTTGCCAGTTCTTCGACTGTCATTTCATTAATAATTGCCCGTACTGTGGCGTATTTTGTTACACATTGACCGACTTCATCACTTGCCATTATTGTATTTGCAAACAAAATAGCCTTGTCTGTGTAACTAATAACTTCTGGTTCCACTAAGAAGTTTTTACCTGTCGTTGTATTTCTCCGCACTTTCGCAAAGAGACTCATCGTCCCGCCTTTTACATAGGTATAAGTGTTAAGTGGGTTAAAGCCAGGGTGCATGACATTTATTTTATTCGTTGCGGTAGCACTAGCGTGTAAAACGATATTATCGCTATCAAGAGTAGCATCTTGGACGCGAACATTTTCAAAGCGATAGAGCTTTTCATCAATACTTCCGTAACCCATGCCAACCGCACCATCAATAGTCAGTGGTGCTTCAGTTACACTAACAGTGAATGTTGTTGTTAGGCGCTCACCACCTGCATCGCGCCCAAAAGTATTAATTGTCACGACCGCATTTTCACAAAGGTCTTCGGCGACAACATACGGGCCATTTATCCGTAAACGTGTATCTTCCGTTGTTAAAAAATAATCGTAGAACGCATTACTAGGTTCAATAGTGGGTTTATCAATTAAAAGGTGCACTCCACGCTTAATATCATAATGATCCTTAGCTTTAGTAACACTAGTAAGATTTACCCAAGCAGCTGGTGGAACATCAGTGTAAGTTAATGAAATTTGTTTAATCCGGAATTCATTACCCGCATAATTTTCAAGGTTAAAATATCTAAATTTACTTAGCTCTTCAAATGTATATGTGGCACCTGAAAAAAATTCATTAGTCCGGAAAAAAAGAATCCTCATAGTTTGACCAACTTGTGTACGCATTTTACTCGTATAAGCTGCATCAGTGGCGGTGATAACAATTTTATTTATGAAATAATTATTAATTGTCGGTCGCGGGCTAATTAAAAACCCATTACCAAGCCAGTCACCTGAACCTTGTAAACTAATATAACCGCTGCCCTCACTAAAATAACGCGGTGCAAGTAAATACCGGCCAGAATAAAAGTTAATTTCAAAATTATCGTCAATTACTTTTGAACCTGCAAACTCACCATCCGTGTAACCTTGTTCACCTACATTCCAAGTGACAGTAAATTCAGCGGCCTCAGCTTTTTGTGGGCTACGTGCCACTTGTGTTTTAGTAACACTAACACCAAAAAGAAAAGTAAAAAGTGCTAAAAAACTTAAAAATTTATTTCTTTTTTGCATAATAAGCTCCTATCTATAATATACTCATTTATTTAATAACTTAAAATAAGTCCTCACAACAAAAAAGTACAAAATAACTAACAATTTATGGTGAAAGATTGAATTTTTAACAAAAAAGCCCAAGTCTTGATAACTTGGACTTTTCGGTAATTCTAATTAACGCTTATGCTTCAACGACTTGTTCTTCCGCTGCGGTTTCACGCCGTTCGTCGATTTCTTTGACCATTTGGTCGTACATCTTTTCATCAATTGGGTATTTACGACTGACAAGGAGATAGGCAAGTGTTTGACAAATAAGTGGTAAAAGTGCCATCCCTAAGATTAACACAAAGCGTGCTCTGCCTAAATTTGCGCCGTCAATTGCGGCTTGGGCGAGGTCTTGCACTTCTTCAGTGATAAGTCGCCGTGCGTCTCCTTCTGGTAACCCGCCTAAGACTTCGTAATCACTAATTTTATTAGTAATATCGTAAACACCGCCGACAGTGAGTGTTAAAAACACAACAATAACGGTGATTGCGTTACTAATCTTCGCGGCAAAAGGACGCGCGGCAAAGACAACACCTTCTTTCCGTTCGCCAAATTTCCATTCATTATATTCAACCGTATTTGTAATTTGCACGAGCAGTGTAAGATAAAACACACCGTTTGGCGTAAAAATAATGAGCGCTAAAACAGGTAAAATCCATTGGTAGATGCTATTTGGAATTTGTAACCAACCAAAAGCATGTGTACTTCCAATCACAAAGAGCAGTGAGTTACCAATTGCGCTAATAGTGAAGGCGCCGCGTAAGATTTGTGCTCTTGTATATTTTTTCACAAGGAAGCCAAAAATAAAGTTCGCGGCAATTGACCCAACAGCATACCCCACTAAGAAATAAAAGAAAGCTTGGCCCCCTTCAGCGTAGCCAAAAGTAAAGTGCATATAGTTTTGACCAAGGTTATTAAACATTGAACCACCTAAGTAATGAAGGACAATTGCCCCAAGCATTACTAAAAGCGGTTTATTTTGGAAGACAACTTTAAAGATGTCTTTAACTTTAATAATTTCTTCGCTATCAACTTCACTACGATCTCGCTCTTTACATAAGAACACAAGTAATAATTGGGAGAAAATTAATACACTACCAATAATAATACTAAGTGTTCTAAATACTTGAATCGCGCGTCCTGGGTATAAACTTGGAACGAGTCCGCCAACGGTAAAAGCACCAATATTAATCGCAATAGCCATCAGCATCGTAATTTGATTACGTTGCTTTGGGTCACGGGTAAGACTAGGAACCATCCCCCAATACCCAATATCATTAAGCGTAAAGCTAATTTCCCATAAGAGATAAGTAACAATAAAGAAAATAACATAGCCCCAACCACCAAATGGTCGAAAACTAAAGAGCACCATGAGTAACAAACCGTTTAGTACCCCACCAATTAAGATCCACGGTTTATATTTACCGAGTTTAAAGCGTGAATTTTCAATTAACATCCCAATAATTGGGTCATTAACCGCATCCCACAAGTGAATGACCAACATCGTAATCATGATTGTCATAATCATCAACTTGTATTGTTGAGGATCACTTTCTGGTAAAGTTAATTGCAAGTAAATCATTAAGAATAAATTAATTAATGTATACGCTGCATCACGTCCAATCCCCGTAAAAGAATAGACATATTTCGTCAATTTTGGGACATTATCTCCCTTATAAGTTTTAAATAAGTTCAGCATATATGATTCCTTTCTTATTTATGTGAGTATATACATTTTAATGATACAACATTATTTTGATATTATGTTCGTTATTTAGTAAATATCGTCAAATTATGTTCATTAATACTTGCTTTCTATTATATAAAAGATTCTTTGTCTCTTCTTTACATCAAGTGTCGGCAAATGTTTTTTTACTCCACTTCCTTGCCTTAAATAACACTTTATGGAGCAAATCAACATAATTTTATTACTTTTTAAGTTATATATTGCTTACAAACTATTATCTTACTAATGCTTTAAAGAGTTACTATACTAAACTTTTTGTTATTATATCTAATGTATGGAAAAAAGATTACGAGTTGCGCTTTATCTTAAAATGCTAGTGGGCTTTATGATTAGTTTTATCATTGCCTATTTACTTAAGATGCCGACAAGCTACACTGCTGGTGTTATTGCTGTTTTAAACTTATGGTATAGCCGTGATAATGTTGTCAAAACTGCCCTTATTCGCGTATTATCAAGTTTAATTGGGCTTGCCACTAGTGCACTGCTCTTCTTTTTATTAGGCTATAACATTTTTACGCTCTTCTTTATGGTATTCATCGTTTTAGCGCTCCTCTATGTTTTTAAACTTGAATACGGCGCAACCCCAACCCTTGTCTTAATTGGGCAACAATGGGCGCAACAAACTTCAGAAGCGCCATTAAATGCCTTTGTCACGCTTTTAATCGGTGTTATCCCTGCTTTACTTTTAAACTTAATTACTTTCCGTAAATCAAAGATCTTACTTATTAATCAGCAAAAACTAGATACAGAAATTGCAAATATATTTACCTACTTTGAAAAAGATGAAATTTATGACTTCAGCGTGATTGATAAAATACTCAAAGATACACGTGAAAGTCTGCAAATAGCGCTAGATAATTATGAAGTAAAAAACATCATGCAAAACTTCCATTATATTAATATGCGCACCGAACAAATTAATGTATTAAAGCGAATAGTAAACGATTTAAATATGTTAGAAGCTTCACCATATAAAAAAGAAATCACTAATTATTTAATTAAGTTCAAAGACCGCATTGGACTTGAAGATTATGCAAGTGATTTACTCGTTAAGCACGATAAACTAGTGGCCTATTACCGCGCACTAGAACTACCAAAAACTAGAGACGAATTTGAACACCGCGCTATATTATTTGCGATATTAGAAGAAATTAAAATCTTCTTAATTCTTAAACTTGATTATCACAAAATTTATCCGTGTCAAAAGCAACTAGAAACTACAAAATAAAGCGATTATATACAAAAAACCATCGGCGCACACCGATGGTTTTCTTTTTGTAAACTATCTAATTATTTATCTTTTTCAAGCCGTGAATTGGCAGCGATAACACCTTGTAATAAGTTTGTGGGTACTTCTTGATAGCTATCAAATTCACTATTGAAACTACCACTGCCTTGGCTTAAGACCCGAAGTTTAATGGCGTAGTCTAATAGTTCTGCTTCAGGCACTAAGGCGGTAATTTCTTGGGTACCATAACCACTTTCATCCATACTTAATACCCGTGCCCGACGTTGGTTAAGGTCATTCATAACGTTACCCGTAAATTCATTTGTGACACTGATGGTAATTTTCATAATCGGTTCAAGTAAGGTCGGGGCACAATTCATATAAGCTTCGCGATAGGCTAAAATAGCGGCCATGCGGAACGCTTGTTCGTTACTATCAACGCTGTGGTATTTACCGTCAAATAATGTTGCTTTCATCCCGATTACGGGGAAGCCCGCAAGTTGACCTTCTTGCACACTTTCAAAGAATCCTTTTTCGACAGCAGGGTGATAGTTCTTTGGTACTGTTCCCCCGAAGATTTCTTCGGTAAAGACATTTTCATCACTACCACTTGGGCCAAAGCGCATTTCAACAACTCCGTAGAAGCCGCTGCCGCCTGATTGCTTAACATAACGGCCAACTGCACTAGCTTCGCGTTTTACCGTTTCACGGTAAATTACTTGTGGTGCATCGGTATTTGCTTCAAAGCCAAATGTATTTTTTACTTTATCAAGCACAAAGTTAAGATGACTATCACTAAGTCCACCAAGTAAGAGTTGTTTTGTTTCTGGAACACGCGTAATTTCAAGGGTTGGGTCTTCTGCGGCAACACGGTAGAGTGCTTGCACTAACTTTTCTTCGTCACGACTATTTTTCGCACTGATAGCGCGGCGATAAACAATCGTCGGATAATTAGCGCGCGGGAATGTAACGACATCATTTTTATCACATAATGTGTGACCAGTGGTAATCCCGTCTAACTTTGCAAAAGCAACGATATCACCAGCAATCGCTTTTTGAATGTTATTTTGTTTAGCGCCTAAAAGACTAAACATTTGTGAAGCACGCATCGTGGAATTAAGTTCAGCATTATACACATCACTACCAAGTTCTAAACTACCACTTACGACAAAGGCATAGTTAGTAGTGCCTTTATATTGGTCATATACTGTTTTAAAGACATAAGCACTAAAAGGTCCATTTTCACTAATTGCACGCACAACTTCATTATTACCGCGATCCTTGCCTTTCATCTCTTTAATGAAAGCTGGGCTTGGTAAGTAAGTAAGTGCCATATCAACAAGTGTATTAACACCGATATTTTCGGTACTGCTACCAACAATAACTGGAGCAATTTCACCGCTTAACACGGCCATTTTAAGTCCGTTAGCGATTTCTTCAGCGCTTAACTCTTCACCGCTAAAGAATTTTTCTAAAAGGGTGTCATCCGTTAACGCTACTTGTTCAACAAGCGCATTATTCATTTCACTGACTTTCGCTTTAGTCGCTTCATCAAGTTCGACTTCAACGCGTTTTGACCCATCTGCCTTAACAGCTTTAAGCGTTGTGACGTCGACAAAACCGTTAAATACTTTACCGTCATTAAGCGGATAAGTGAAGCTTACGCCTTTTTTACCGAGTGTACCAGTAATTTTTTCAAGAACTTCATCAAAGTTAACTAATTCTTTGTCTAACTTATTAACAAAAATAAAAGTAGGAACGCCATACTTCTTTAATAAATTAAAGTGTTTAACTGTTCCGACTTCAATCTTACCAGTATCGACGACTAAGACTGCTGCTTTAACAAAGTCAAGCACACCAACAACATCAGCAACAAAGTCATCATTGCCTGGTGCATCAAGTAAGTTTAAGCGATAGCCATTATAATCAAGGCTAACAACCGACATTGAACATGATGTTAAACGCGCTTTTTCTTCAGGTGTAAAGTCACTAATGGTATTTTTCCGTTCAACACTGCCAGCGGGCTGTTTTAAGATATTACTTGCGATTTGTTCCACAAGTGTCGTTTTTCCTGAGCCCTGGTGGCCAAGGAAGATAATGTTTCTAATTTTATCTGTGGTATAACTCATAATTTCTCCTTCATATTAATCTAAACTACCAATGAGTTTGAGTGCTTTTTCAAAAATCATTTCTTGATCACAATTAGTGGTATCAAGCATCTTGCGTGGTAATACTTCAGGTTCATTACGTAATTTTAAAATATAATTTTCAAATTCTTCTAATGAACGTAGTGGATGAGTTAAGTGCACTGGATGGCGATTTTCGTAATGTTCACGATATAAAAATCTTTCAAATAGTACATCTAAATCACCCGTTAAATAGAGCAACTCAACTTTGTGACCAGTAAATTCAACGTCACGTTTAATTTGTTCTAAGTGTTCAGTGTGAAAATTAGCTTCTAAAATAACACTGCCCTTTACTTGGGCTACCCGCCACCCAATATGGCGTAAGAGCGCATATGAGGAGCGCGAAATATTTTTATTTTCGTCGATTCCTTCAAACGAAATTTTTTCGCCGAGTATTTCTTTAAACCGAGCTTTTGAGAAATAAGGGATCTGATAATGACGTGAAAGCTTTTTTGCTAACACACTTTTACCAGCGGCGAGGTCACCTGAAATAATTATGATTTTGGCCATGCTTTAATATTCCTTTCTACTTAGCACAATATATAAAAAGGCACCTTGTGTTAAGTGCCTTCTTTTTACTACTGAATAATGCGCCCTTTATTGGCGCCTTTTGAGGCGAAGACACGAACAACTCCGTTGTTGTTACTCGCTAAAATTTCAGCATATGCAATCGCTTCTTTTTGTGTATCAAAGATTTTAATTGCTTTGCGGCTTTGGGCAATTTTAACAATCCAACGATCATCTTTCGCCCGTTTCATGATGTGATAAATGCGGTCGTATTCTTTTTCTTTCTTTACGTCTTCTTTTTTCACTTCTTCTTCCTCTTCCTTTGCTTTTTCTGTTTCTTTTGCTTTTGCTTTTTTCGCTTTTGGTTTTTCTGCGACTTTGCGTTCAGCTTCGCTAACTTCTTCTAAGCCTTCTTCGTCTTCGACTTCTTCATCACTGTATAGTACTGGAGCGTCATGTGGTCCGCGTGTTGGCTTTTCTTCAACTACTTCATAAACTTCTTCATCAAGTTCTTTTTCAGCGCGAAGTTGTTTCCGTGTTGGGAGTGCCATATCAACGAACGCTAAGACAAAGAGCACTAAAAATACAATGACGACAACTGCTGCACCAGTCGTAAACACTAAACTTTCTGGTGCTACGCCTTCTGCTAACCATTCTGGTAATGCGCGTGGCACTACGAGTAAGTAAGCAAGAATAGACACAAATAGCGCAAACGGAACGATTGCACATTTATTTTTCTTCTTGGCTTTAACAGCGATGTTAATAATTAACACCAAAAGTCCCACGGCTGGCGGTAAAATTACCCACCATAATGCGGGAAATAATCCAACTAAATGGGGAATTGCCTCTACAAAGAGATCAAGCCGATAACCAAAAAAGGCCACGATGAGACCAAAGATTGTTAAGGCGAGACCACTAAGAGCGGTATAAAAAACACATTTCTTCATAAGTTCTCCTTTTCCTAATATAAAACTCAATAGTATTATATAAAAATAATACTCAGAAGTAAACAAAAAGGGGCTAAAATACCGAATATTTGCCCCATTTTGCTTTTATTTAAAGTAGTAAGCGCTTTATTCTTTACTTTCCTTTTAAGGTTGTAAAACTTCACTGCCATAAGTATCCATATTTTTATAGGCGTGCGCTACATATTCAAAGTGAACAAAATAATATTAAATTTTAGTATCAATTATAACTTGGGCTTTTAGCACAACATTATATCCCGGCATTGCACTTTGTGTAAATGTCATAAAAGTCGGTTGCCAGTAAGTACTAACTTCACCTTCAATTCTAAATTGATACACTATTTCTTTTTCATTTAATACAGTAATCGGGTAGAGGCGACTTGCATCAAAATATGTATAAAGCGGTGTCTTTTCATTACCTGCTTTAGTGACTACACTGCTTAAACTAGTGGCTTCATTAGTGGCTAACTTTATGCGATACGACATATTACTTTTATTAGCAATCATGTAACCTTCTTTTTCACTATCAAAAATTTTGTCGTAGATAAATGGAATTACTTCGTCACCACGCGCATTAATCACTCCATCTTTACCGTCTTTTGTACCGATAATAAGTCCTTGTTGTGCTAGAACTATACTACTTGTAAAATCTTTAAATTCTTTAATTAATTTAACGTCTTCATCATAAAGTTTATTCGTAGCTTTATTATAAAATCCGCCCTTAATTTCCACAAAATTTTCAAGCGGCATATCACTTACTTGATCAAGCAAGTGACCTTTATAATTAATAATAAATTTCTCGGAAACATAATTTGCTGTTTTGCTATTAAAAGCATCAAAAGTAGCAATCTCAGCAACAGCATAATTATAAATGTTATTTTTATCATAGAGTGGACTTATCGCGGCTAAAAAGTAGGGGAACTTAAGCGTTTTAATGCGACCTGTTTTTAAATTAACACTATGTGTTGACACTTAATAAGTGTTGCCATAAATATCTTTTAAATCGTAATTAATCGCACTTTTGCTTCCTTTTGTGATCTTTTGATAGAAATAATGACCCGCAAAGATTTGGCTACGATAAACGCCTACTTCTTTTTTTAGCGTCACTATCGTTTTACCAGTAGCGTCCTTAATTTCTTGACTCTCTTCATTTGTAACTAGCGAGTAAAGAGGTAATCCGTACTCTGACAAATCTTCCGCGTTACTACTTTATTTTTGTGTATTTGGCGCTGGATCAGTCGCAACTTTTGATATATTACCAAGGGCGTCATACACATAAAAATAAACTTCGTCATAAGTAATTGGAGTAGTGAATACGGGATTAATATATAGTTTTACATAATGTTTTCCTTCATTATTTATCCCTGAACTTATACTATGAATCTCTTGTGTGCCTTGATAGAGTAAATGACCAAAGCCATCAAAAATATAAAGTTCGTCGTAATACACACGAATAAAGGCGCCTGATACTTCATTATTAGTAACATAAATATCACGCACTAAGGCTTTTTTAAATATATTATGAATGATTTGTTTACGCATCGCTAATGAGTAAAAACCAATACAATCATCACCATTTTTCGTCGCAATTATATCTCTAATTAGTGCAGTGTCATAATGGTGATAAATTTCATCATGACTAAATACAATTGTTCATATATTTTTTTAACATTTAACGGTTCTGCTTTTTTTAGCACTTTTGTAATGTTGTTACGCAGTAACTCCCCGCTTAACACACTACCACGCGACCTATACTTCTTACATCCTGAAAGTAAAGTCACAACGGTTAAAGTAATAAAAAGTAAATTATGTTTTTTCACTAAGTTCCTCCTTTACCAATATCGATATTAGAAATTAGGCCGCAAAGACATAAGTGAGCACTAATCCAGAAACAATTAATGCTTGCCCAAGTAAATAGAAAAGCATAATGTAATAATCGCGGCGTTTAAAATCTTTGACAAAAGTTGCCTGTACTAAGATTAAATCACTCGCTAAGAAGCTAATCCCACCGATGATACCTAGTACCATAAAGTTAGTAAACCCCTTAACACAAGCAATAATGCTCACAACAGAAACTAAAATTAAAACAGCAATATATGTATTACCAACAAGTGTTAAATACCGGTCACCACTAATCTTTTTGGACATTGGATAAAACGCTAACACAAAGAGCAACACGCCAAAACTCACCACAGCGTAAAACCACCACGGTAAAGCTTGACCTTTAAACATAATGTGAATGATTTCACTAATATATAATGTATGTCCAACTAAAAAGCTTGTTGCCCCTGCAAGAAACATCTTCTTATTTTTAGGCCACAGTAAGAAGATATCACCAACCATCCCTAAAAATGCTCCAAGATAAATAAGCGGGTGATTAGGTACAGCAATAAGTGCCGCAATTGCTAAAAAGAACATTGAAAAAGGTTTAAGAATCATCCGCGCTTTTTCAATCTCATTAAAAGCCATAATTAGTTCAGCAATTGTCACCGCAATGAATAAACCAAAAAAGATATACACAAAAACGTTCATAACTATATTTCTCCTACCCTTTTATATTATCATCTTTTAATATTATTAAAAAGTAGTGAATTTAGCGCTATTTTCCAAATATTGACACTCATTTACATTTAGAGTGTTAAAATAAATTTATGAAATATGCGCTTATTACTGGCGCTAGTGGTGGCTTAGCGCACAACATTATCACTGCCATCAAAGATGACTTCTTTTTAATACTCACTGATATTAATCCAGCAATAAGTGATAAGTATAATGATTTACCAAATAAACTTATTGTGGTTAGCGACTTAACAGATAAAGACTCAATAAATAATCTTTTTGATAAGATACTTAAAATTACAGACAAGCTTGATTTAGTCATTCACTTCGCCGGTATTTTAGAGATTGGTCCAATAATGGAAGTAAAGGTTGAAGCACTTGAAACCTTGATGCAAGTTAATCTTTTTGCGGTCTACTTCATTAACCAAAAAGCCTTCCCGCTCTTAAAAAAGCTAAAGGTCGCATTATTCATTTAAGTAGTGAGTACGGCACACTTTTAGCACTACCCTTCCACTCCTTCTACACGATAGCAAAACGCAGGATTGAAGCATATAACGATAGTTTACGACGAGAAATTACGAAGTTTTGGCATCAAGGTTATTAAAGTTAGACCCGGTGCTTTTAAAACAGATATGCAAATTAATGTTACGCATAAATTTGAAAAAGTATTTGCCTACACTAAAGACTTTAAAAGCCCGCTTACAAAAATGCAAAAGATGATGCTTACCGAGTTAGAAAGAGCTAAAGACCCCCGTAAAATCACTAAAACATTTTTAAAAGCAATATATAAGAAAAGACCAAAAACTGTTTATAAAGTAAATAATTCGTTTAAGATGAAATTATTAAATGCTCTTTCCGTTAAAGTTCAAGATTTTATTTTAGGACTATTTTTTAAATAATTAAAATACTATTTAAGAAAAAAGTAGCACCTCGCTACTTTTTCTTTTTGCCCGGCACAATATGTTGTGCCCTGCTACGCGGTTCATAAGATTCTTCCGCATCAATTAACACAAGTGGGTCATTGTAATGCGCAGGTTTACCGTCTATTATCCGCTGGGTGCGCGTCGCTGGTTTTCCGCTTACCGGGCATATCGCCGTTAGTTTAGTGACGACTTCAGCAAGGGCAAGAATCTCCGGCATCGTGCCAAATGGTTCACCTCTAAAG
>Ga0116161_1000749_pt1 | contig 35883 bp, 35 predicted proteins | sample AD_JPNAS3_MetaG_FD_89877 | JGI IMG/M metagenome (GOLD analysis project Ga0116161, IMG submission 89877) | Active sludge microbial communities of municipal wastewater-treating anaerobic digesters from Japan - AD_JPNAS3_MetaG | ecosystem: Engineered > Bioreactor > Anaerobic > Digestate | place... | reverse complement strand
TGCCTGCATGCGGGAAGGAATCAAAGACAAGGTGCTGGGCATTGTCCATGCCGCCCAGCCGTCAGATGGATCTCCTGCAGCCTACTGGCGGATGAAAGGGGGATTTGAAAGGCCGCACAGCATCCCGGCCATGGACATCATGCAATGGTTCAAGAACCCGGTCAAGGCCTTCAAACACAAAAAAGCCAACCTGATTCAAGGCGAAGGGATGGGGATCCCCTTTACGGATCTAAAAATCAGCGAGGGCAAAATAACGGCCTGGATATTGGGAACAGACGGCGAGGAAGTGACCGCGCTTTTGGGCAACATGCCGGGAGGACTGGAGCTTTTGCCCAACAAACGGTACAAAAGCAATGACGGGGAACCCTGCTGGCTGGAGCTGATTGACAGCAACGGCAACAAAACGGCCCTGCCCAAAATGGATCCCTACGACGAAATCTACCGGGAGGAGGAGCTCTACTACCGACTGGTCAACCCGGATTGGCTGAATCCGGGAACAAGAGAAAAGAAGGGTGAATTGGCTGATTTCAAATCAGACTGGGATCAATATTTAATCAATTTAAATGAAGCTGAAAGTTTTCACGATAATCTTGCCACTGAGACAGTTCATCCGGGAACCTACCAGTATTATGCTTCGGGCATTGCCAGTGCGGACCGGGTGGTTTTCACCCGAGCCGATGATAAGCTTTTGGGGGCCATCAGGCGGAAACTGGGGATCACGGAGGATAAAATCAGTAAGAAGAACTCCCTGGTGTTTAAGGCGGAAAAAGGGGCCGGGGTCATCGGAAAGCCCGTCTTAATTGAAATGGCGGGCAAGCTGCTTTCTCCCTCTGTGATTACGGACACCGACTGGTATCAAAACCGCGGCGGTTACCGGGAGCGGGTCAATGACAAAGGCCTTCCCACAAAAGACGGAGACCTGCAGCTGGTGACCCTGCAGCTTCCCGACGGAGCGGGTGACGGCACGGTTCCGGAATCATCGGCCATGGCCCTGCAATTACCGACGGACACGCAGCGGACGTTTTGCATTGCCGACCGGCATGAATTTGAAGGGTTTTTTGCCGGGCAGAATCCGCGCCTGAAGCCGAAACACCAGCCGGACTTTGATGAAGGGTATTTCGACCGCGGCCATGAGCCGGTTTTAAATACCTCCAGTGCCCGTTTCATTACCTTTACCGCCATCGAAAACATCTGTCGTAAAGAGATCAGACGCCTGCTGCAAAAATGAATAAAATTAAACAAATTATAATTTTTTGACCGAGCACATAAGAAAGCGGGGTAAGCTTTCGAGTTGTAATTCAAGCAGGGCTTTTGTATTTGCTGTGAATATATCTAAAACAATTCTTAAATTAAAAAATTTAAGCGACCATACGCGCATGTACCTCGCATTTTATTTTGGAACCTATGTTTTTTTCCGCTATTTTAAGATCATAATCAATCTGTAAGTTAAGCCAGAACTGTGCGGTTGTTCCAAAATAACAGGATAATCTTAATGCTGTGTCGGGAGAAATGGAACGCCTCTCATTGATGATTTCATAAATACGGGGAGCCGGAACCTTAAGCTCCATTGCCAGTGCATGACCACTCATTCCAAGCGGTTTAAGAAATTCTTCTCTTAGTACCTCGCCAGGATGAATCGGGCGCATTTTATTTTTTATGGTCTTCATAATCTCTCCCTAATGATAATCGACAATTTCCACGTCGAAGGCTTCATTTTCAACAAAGCGAAAACATAACCGCCACTGATCATTAATACGGATACTCCATAATCCTTTGCGACTTCCCCGCAAGGCTTCAAGTCGGTTGCCCGGCGGGGAACGCAAATCCTCCAGTGACCAGGCATTGTCAAGCATCTGTAGCTTTCGTTCGGCAGCACGGGCAATTGCTTTGAATCTGCGGGGGCATTTGCCTTCGAACAGTGCCTGTGTGTCCTTGCAATGGAAGGATTTAATCATGATTACTTATATAACGTATCGCGTTAAACGTCAAGCGGAAAATGCCGGCATTATTTGTGTTCAGGTTGAAAAAATAGCCGGCAAATCTCAAGTGGTGAAATAAAGACACGTGCACAGAATACCGTTTTCGTTTAACAAACTTAAGAACCAAGCATCCTGTTCCCCGATTTCTCTGTAAGGGAGCGGATGAGTGCAATGCCGTTGTCATAGAAGACTTTATCGTAAAAATCCTGCGAGAGACCTTTTTTCAGAAGATTTTCAATCTCCGCCTCCCGTGGCGTTATCAGGTTGGGATAATCAGACCCGTATAAAATCCTTGATTTATATTTTTCAAGATAATCCGGGCCAAGCTTATATCCCTCGTAGGGTGGCGGCAGAAAACAGAAAGCTGTGTCCAGGTACAATTTCGGATACCGGTCCAAAAGTCTTATGAAACCCTCATATTCGTGTGCTCCCATGTGGGCAACAGTGGCAGGAAGCTCAGGGAATTTATCGAGTAATCTCATAAAAGGTTCAAGGCCCACATATGGATTCCCCACGGGTCCTGTTCCTGTGTGAAACAAAATGTGTTTGTTTTTTTTGATGACCATCTCGTATAAGGGAAAGAGCCGAGCGTCGAACGGATAAAAATTCTGCACAAGAAGCTGGAGTTTAAATCCGAGTATCTTTGGATTTTCGAGAAGCCGCTCCGCCATTTCAAGGGCATGATCATCGTCCGGGTGATACGCTGCAAAACAGTAAAGACCGTCATATCCCTGAAGGATATTTTCGTTCCATCGGTTCAGTCCTTCAGCAATACCGGCTCGATGGGCGTAGTTGGAGTAAACAATGATATCCACGCCTCCGTGCCTCAAGCGTGCGATGCACTCCTTATAATAATACCGATGAATGATGTTCCAGTTGTAATTCCTGACAAAGGAATCCCATATGGCGTCAAAAAGCTTGTCCGGAAATAAATGTACATGGAAATCGACTATTTTTGCGGGAGTTATTGCCATCGTCATGACTGCCTTGCGCATCTGTTTAGCATAGATTTATTTTTTATATTACCCTGCAGGTTCTGTTAGATTTATTGAGCGATATTTTAAAAAATCTGAAATGGATAATGGAACCGAACCATTTTTTCGCAAAAACTATCCGTTGATATTTTGACGTACACCCCCGACTTCCTCGACAGAAAAAAACTTTGGCCGCGGAAACGGTAAACCGGCGATCATTTGTGTCGCTTAAATCGTCTTTTTGATACCCAGCATCACATAGAGCGGGCAGTGTCCTGATATCACGCTTGAAAGAAGCATGCCGGCAAAGACGGCGAGGACGAGACCCACGATGCCCGTGGTCCAGCCCATAACATTGGCGGCGATAAAAAGAACGGCCACCACAAGCCTTACAATCCTGTCGATGGTACCCACGTTTCGTTCCATAAATCGTGTCCTCCTCAGAGCCCTATAATTAATACAAGCCGTCTACCATGTTCCCAACATTTTCCGTAAATTATCTTCCATGAAAACGAGTGGCGTTTCCTTTGTGGACATAATGCGTCAAAATATCAATGGACAGGCCGCCCTTTTGATATTTTGAAGAACGCTATGTATTCATATTCCTGTGCCTGCGCTGCACATGAATTTATAATGTATACAGCTCGCGTATATCTGTTTGGGGATAAGATAGCCTCCCGCTTTTATCAATCACCTGGCTGCGGTATTTTCTTACGGAAATGACTTCCAGGGTTTCAATGTGCTGGATGCTTTTTAGGGTTTTGGTTTTGCCAAGCAGTTTTTTGTAGCTGTCGTAGGATTCCGTGATGACTTCCACAATAAAAGAGTTCGCACCCTGTGTGTGCAGGACGGAATGCACGATGCGCATTTTGTGCAACAGTTCGATCAGTTTGTCATCGTGGTGAGGATTATCGATCAGCATAAAAAAATGAAAATGTTCCGACAGGTCTCTGTAATCTTTTAAATCGAAATCCGTTTTCTGCTTGAAAACTTCAATGACTTTTTGTGTCTGAATGGACGTCACGGCTGGAATCCCGGCGGAAATTTTGAGCGCCTTAATCTGATTGATCCAGTCGCTCAACTGGGTTTTATCGTCAAAATTGGAATCAATGATATAACTGTAGCGCCCCATGACGTGAAAAATAGAAATGACATGGGCATTCCCTTTTAGAAAATTGATCAGCACATTTTCGTCACCCCAGTTTTGTATGAAAACCAGCGCGTGCAGTATATTGTTTTTTGACATGACCCCTCCTGCTGTTTCGATTGGTTGTTATGAATTGAAATATTTGAACAGACACCTCTTTCACAAATAAGTATATGAAAAGTGGATCTCAAGTGTCAAGAGACATTTCACACAACAGCCAGGTTCACAAAAAATGGGCAACAAATCCCGGTGTATGCGAAGCCGGATGTGACCTGTCCAACGGCAAAATGTAAATAAAAGGGGGGCGGCATTCATTCGAATGCCGCCCCATCATCACAACCTACAGCCTGAAAGACTTCGAAGATTTTTACTTTCTCAATTCCGCCGGTGTCCGATAGCGCTTGGGATCAACCCATTTGGCCACCAGGGGTTCGTTCTCCTCACAGGACTCATGCAGATAGGCGATATTCCCGTCTTTCTGGAACTGGACGATCAACTGGTAATAGTAACCGGGATAAGTTTTATAGGGATTGTTCGGATCAACTCTCACCCGGGAATGATAGAAAGGTTTCACTTTCTTGGTTTCGTATTTCATCTTTCCCAGCGAATAGACGGTTTCCACGTCTTCCATCGCTTTGATCAGGGCCTTAATATTATTGGTCCCCTTTGCCCTTTCGATGGCTGCCTTGAAATGATAAATATCAGCATAGGCAATGTGTACGTGGATCTGCATGGGGATTTTGCGCTCCTGGGCTTTTTTCACCAGAGGAACGGTTTTGGGGGTGAGCGGCACGTCATCCAGATCCGTGAAGGAACTGATGATACCCAGTCCCTTGCCACCCGTCATCCGCCAGTAATCCCGGGTCTGTGCAACACCGCCGTAGAGATTGACCTGAATGTCGCGCGCCGCTGAATCCGCCCATTGCTTCGCGAAAGATTCTGTATCGGTAAACCAGGAGCTGATGAAGAAAATCAGATCGGCGTTGGATTTCTTGATATCCTGGAGAATCGGCAGATACATCGTGCCACGGGGCTTCACCGCTTTGCTGTAAACCACTTCCAGACCGCATTCCTGGGCCATTTTTTCCCATGTGGGCAGATTGATGTAGCTGATCCCCTTGCGCCATTCCGTCGTCCAGGCAAGATCTTCCCAGAGGAAAGCAATCCGTTTCGTCTTCTGATACTGGGGCATGGTCTTGCAGAAGAAATACTTGGTCTGGGCATAGTGGGCCGGTTCCGGATCCCAATCGCGGAAATTATGATCATATTTCGGGGCCTGATCAATGATCCGGGCTGTCAGTTCCGCACCCATAGGCCCGTTGAAAACGAGAATGTGCGGATACTGTTTCGCCAGTTGGCCGGAAGCTTCCTGCACAGCCAGACAGATTTCCGTCCGGCCTTCCACCGAAATAAATTTTGCCTTGTCCTCCATCACCAGTTTGCGAAACGCCTCAACGGACAGCGACGTGTCACCCTTATTGTCCATGGCCACGTATTTGACCGGCCTGCCCATAATGCCACCGGCGGCGTTGATTTCCTCCACCGCCATTTTCTGGATGTCCATGCAAGGCCTGGTCCCGGGAGATGCCACCATGCCGATGTATCCGATCACAAACGGTTCACCCTTTGGCTCTGCATTTGAGATTGATGGCAAACTGATTGCGACAGCAATCAGCAGCATCAACGCTGTAAAAACGACAATGTTAAACCTTCTTGATTGCTTCATCATGTTCCCCTCCTCATGAAAAACTATCAACCATCTTTGATCAAATTTTCGCCGAATATTTGATCCTTCTATACGTTTAGATATTTATTCCGGATATATTCATTGTCTTTCCCGATTTCACTTGAAACCCACTTGATTCGGGGGGGCGATTCCGACATTTTTACAAAATTGGCGCTGATGGTGTATTTCCCCAGTTTTTCATCTTCCACTTCCTGAAAGGCATTGCGAATCTGCCACTGCCTGTTTTCCATCGCCGCTTCCGGCGTCATAAGCTTCATGATAATCGGCACCCCGCCTCCACGCCATTTGGAGCGGGCGGATTTTTTGCTGTAATTCAATGCCATTTTCACCAGCTCGTCACCGGTAAACAAAATGGTTTTCTCCTCGATGATCCGGTGAAGGTGAATCGCCTGCTCCAGGATGTCCGGAATGCGGTCCGATGAATAGCGCCAGTCATCTTCCTGTTCCCAGAGACCGAGAATTTTTAAAAGAGCGCGAAAGTCATGGTCGCGGGGAGCGGCAATGGCCACAAAGCCGTCTTTGCATTTCCAGTGTCCATAAGGGTACAGGATGAAATCCAGAACGCCGATTCGCGGGCGTGACTTTTCCCAGGTAAAACCTATGGTGGCCGGCATACCGACCATGGATGAATACGCATCCATACCGGCCACATCCACCATCTGACCCTGGCCGGTGTTTTGCCGGTGGAGAAGCGCGACCATGCCGCCCAGGGCCGCGGAAAGCCCTGAGATATACCATCCCACCCACATGCCGCCTCTCAGGGGCCAATTCAGGGGCTCGGGTTCGTTGGGCGGCGCACCCATTTGCGCGGGAAGCCCGGAACCTGCCTGTGACGTGATGTCCGTGTCCGGCATTTTTGCGGATTTTTTGGCTTTCTCTGTATACTGGCCAAAAGGGGAAAGCGCGATATAGATCAGCCCCGGATTCTGCAAACACAATTGACGGTAACCAATTCCCCAGCCGTCCATCTCGCCCGGCGCAAAGCTTTCAATAACCACGGCCGCTTTTTGGGCAAGTCGGGAAAAAGTTACCCGGTCTTCTTCGTTGTTCCTGATATCAAGCGTCATATAGCGCTTGTTTCGTCCTTCAAACATAAAGGGAATACCCACGCCCTGAACCGTCACGCCAAAAGGGGTGATCTGTCGGGCGGGATCGCCGTCGGGCGGTTCAATTTTAACAACTTCCGCTCCAAACTCGGCAAAAAAACTTGCGGCGACAATACCCCCAAAATTCGCTGAACTGACATCAAGCACGAGGATATCATCGAGCGCTTCCGGTTTCCCTTCAACATTCATCATTTCGGCAAGCCTTTTCCCGCGGTCGCCGCCCTTGCCTCCGTGTCGGGTATAGACTTCTTCCCTGGCGCTCATCATTTAACCTCTTTTCCGTAATTATAAATGGGATCCTCGCTCAAATTATAATAAACTGGAGGCTTCAGTCCCGGCCGGTCATCGAATGTCCCGATGACCTTTTTCTTTTCCAGGGCCAGAATTTCGTCCTCGGACAGCCCCAGAAACTTCTTCAGCACAATCCGATTATGATAACCGAGCGGCCTGGCGAGCCATTTGGTGCGCGAAGGCGTTCCGGAGAGCTGGGCGGATGGGCCGGCGATGACCAGATTGCCGTAAACATCATCTTTGAAAAGAACCACACTGCCCCGGTTGCGCCGCCATTCTTCATTGGCGATCCTATAGTCATCCGCCACCTCCGCCGCAGGGAATCCTTGTTCATCAGCGAGACTGACAATTTCCTCGCAGGATTTTGAACGGACCCAATCGACTGCAATCGCTGTCAGCGCATTCGCGTTTTCAGGCTTTAATCTCTCCAGGGTATCCGCAAAACGAGGATCGGAGATCAATTCCGGCCTCCCGATGGCCTCTACAAAATTTTTAAACTGCCCGGCCGTTGCGCAGGCCAGCGCCAGAAATTTGTCATCGGCTGTTTTAAAGATGGACGCCGGCATCATCGAGGGATCGGTATTGCCCGTTCGTCCGATCGCCTGCTTTGTGACCGAATAATAGGTGTAATGGAACAGCATGCGCATCAGCCCTTCGGTTTGCGCCATATCGATATACTGTCCCCTGCCGGTTTTTTTCCGGTGATAAAGAGCCATTAATACAGACATGGCACCGACGTTGCCGGGAAAGAAATCGCCGACATAATCCGGCAGTTTATAATAAATGTCTGTCTCCGGATATCCATTGAGCGTCAGAACGCCGCTGGCGGCCTGGGCCAGCAAATCCCAGCCCGGGAAATAGCGCATCGGACCGAACTGGCCATATGTGGAACAGCTCAGAAAGATAATTTTCGGGTTAATTTTTGATATTTTTTCATAGCCGATGTTCCAGGCGTCCGCCGTGCCTGGCGCAAAGTTTTCAATTACAACGTCTGCCGTTTCCGCCATTTTGTAGATCAGCTCTTTGGATTCTTTGAGCGCCAGATTGACCGATATAAAATATTTGTTCTTGGTGATGTTGTGCCAGATGGGATTGGAATGCTTCCAGTATTTTCCCCAGTAAGTGGCCGGCCGCCACAGGTCTCCGTAGTATGGCAGCTCCAGTTTGATGACTTCCGCGCCGTAATCCGCCAGGAGCCTCGCGGCAATGGGGCCGAAGATGACGTGGGAAAAATCCAGAACCCGGATGCCTTTGAGCGCTTCGGGTTTCTGGCCTGCCTCGCCAGGATTGAAAAGTTTTGCCGTGTAGGAAAAATAATCTTCCATCGTCATCTCCCCAGATATGCCTTTTTCACCAGATTATTCTTCATCAGGTCTTTCCCGCTTCCCTCCAGAACGATTCTTCCTTCCTGAATGATATATCCCCGGTCGGCAAGCTGCAGGGCGCGCAGGGCGTTTTGCTCGGTCAGCAGAATGGTCAGGCCCGATTGGCGCAGCTTGCCCAGTGTTTCGTAAACCTCATCCACAATCAGCGGCGCCAGACCAATTGACGGTTCATCCACCATTAAAAGATGCGGATTGGACATCAGCCCCCTCCCGATTTTCAACATCTGCTGCTCACCGCCGGAAAGCAGACGCGCCGACATGTTGGACCTCTCTTTGAGGATGGGAAAAAGGCCGTACACGTACTCGAGGGTTTGTTTTCGTTTCGACCAGGATGTTTTCCGATAAGCGCCGAGGATTAAATTTTCTTTGACGGTCATGTATGGAAAACTTTTCATCCCCTCCGGAACCTGAACGATTCCACGATTGACAATTTTGTGTGAAGGCAGTCCCTGGATGGCTTCATCGCGAAAAATGATTCTGCCGCTGGTGCCCGTCATCATCCCCTGAATCACATTTAATATAGTGCTTTTGCCTGTACCATTCGATCCAAGAATCGTCACGATCTCCGATTGCCGGATATTGAAGCTTACGCCATGCAGTGCGGGAATGACTCCGTATGACGCGCTTAAATCACTGACTTCAAGCATATTCCCTCCACCCTCTGCCGAGATACGCCTCGATGACGTCATTATTGTTGACAACTTCATCCGGCGTGCCTTCCGCCAGCTTGGATCCGTAATTGATGGCCACAATCCGGTCGGCCGCTTCCATTAGAACCGCCATGACATGTTCTATCCAGAAAACCGTGACGCCGAATTCTTCTTTTGCTTTACGGATCATCCTGATGGCGTTTCTGGCTTCACCCGGATTCAGCCCCGCCATGACTTCATCGATAAAGATGAGCTGCGGAGTGGTCGCCAGGGCACGGGCCAGTTCCAGCATCCTCAGTTCATAGAAAGTCAGGTCACGCGCCAGAATGTTGCGCTTGCTGAACAGCCCTACGAATTCCAGGTAGTGCGTGGCATCGTACATGGCGTCCTGGAAACTCTGATTGATTCTTTTTTTGCCGGAGATGGAGCTGGCCAAAACACTGGTCAGCGCGGTCAATTCGGGAAAGGGGCGCGGAATCTGATAGGTGCGGGCAAGCCCCATATGCGCTCTCTGGTGCGGCTTCATGCGGGTGATATCCACTCCGTTCATTTCAATTTTGCCGGAAGTGGCGGGAAAGTATCCGGTCAGACAATTGACCACCGTCGATTTACCGGCTCCGTTAGGGCCGATAAACCCGAGTGTTTCCCCTTTATGAATTTCAAAGGAGACATCGTTGACCGCGATAATCCCTCCAAACCGTTTGACCAGATTGCTCACCTTAACCAATGGAGCCATGACTCCTTACCTCCGTACATGAATGGTCGGCAAATACTCGCGATAACGGCGCTTCCGGTACAGGCCGAATAAACCTTCCGGCAGGATGAACAGCAAGACCAGCAGAATGATGGGGAATAATACCGGCTGGATCGGCCCCATAAAGCGGATCATCAGCATCTCCAGGAAAGCGATAAAATAACCGCCGACCACGCAACCGAAAACCTGGGCACGCCCGCCGATCATCAGCACCAGCAAAACCTTCAGCATAAACGTCAGGGGCAGATACGTGATACCCGCAAATGAACTGAAATAATGGGCATAAAACCATCCGATGATGCCGATCATCGTCGACGCGGCAACAAACGCGATGATCTTGACCTTGTTGATATTCACGCCGATGGAGTGGGCAACCTCTTCGTCATCATTGATCGCCGCCATAATCAGTCCATAGCGGGATTTGAGGACCTTGTTGATGATCCACAGATACGCGAACATGATGGCCGTCGAAAAGTAACCGATGATCAGAAAGTTGTTTTTGGCGTTCCCCGTGTCCAACAGAGGAACAATGCCGAAAAGTCCCGTGTCGCCCTTGAAGATATCGGTATAAATGAAAGTCACCTCCAGAAACACCAGCGGCAGGAGCAGGGTGAGCAGAACATAATAAAGCCCCCGCGCCATGATGACCAGTGGGCTGAACAAAAGAGCGGCCAACATGGACATCAGAATGGCGAAGGGAAGGGTTGTCAGGGGCCCCCAGCCATAGGCAATGCTGAGCAGCGCCGCCGTGTAGCCCCCTACACCGATGTAAAACTGGGGGCCGAAATTCATGCGACCTGTCCCGATGGTCATCAGGGCAAGGGGCATCGCAATGGCGGCATAGATGTTTGCCGATATCATCGTGTTGATCAGGCCGGGATTGACAAAATAAGCAATGACGGGGGCAATGACCAAAAACAGGGCCCAGAGAAGCGTGTTTCGCCAGTAGCGGGGCTCGAGCGTCCATTCCCACTTTCTAATACCAAGGCGGATGACAATGCGGTCCCGCTTTAATTCAGTTTCTACCATAACGATTCACTCCTTGCTAATCCCTGGGGCCGAATGACAAGAGCAATCATCACCAGAATCAAGGCCGATAAATTCATGAAACGAGGTTCTCCAATCACATTACAGACGATGGCGTGGGTGAATCCGATCAGGAAACTGGCCATGATGGTGCCTTTGATATTCCCCAGCCCGCCCAGAACGGAAACCAGAATCGCCGTGGTCATATAAAGCCACCCCATGCCCGGCTCAACGGACCAGACCGGAGCAACAATCAGCATTCCAATAATGACAGGCAACAGCACAATCATCATCGTGAATACATAAAGGCTTTCCACATTGATGCCGACAATTTTCGATGAATAAATATCCTGCGACAGGGCCCGGATGGCCATCCCTGTTTTGGTTTTCACAAAAAAGACAACAAAGGCACCGGTCATCACAAGAGCAATCACGGCACCGATCACAAGCTGTTTGGGAACCACCACTTCTCCAACCTGGAATATTCCGTCCATGAGCGTTGTGTCCAGATAGACACCCGCCTGTACCGGATAGAAATAATTGGCAGCCTGTTCAACAATAAGGGCCACTAAAAGAAGTGCCGTTAAAAGAACGTCCTCTGTCGTGAGGTATTTTTTGATAATCCCTTTATAAATAAGTACTGAAACAACAAATTGAATGACGACCATACCTAGGATGGATGGGATCAGAGACCAGCCAAGCGCCGACATAAACATCCATGTACCATAAACGGTAAGAGGAAAGATGTATGCGTATCCAAGATGGAAAATACGCAGCACTCCGCAGATCAGGGAAAAGCCGAGAGCGATCAGAAGATAAATGGAACCCAGCACAAAAGTATAGATGATAACCGTCTGAACATACGTCCACATGTCATCGCATCCTTATGTGAAAAAATTGAATTATGGTTTAAATCAATGGAGACAACAAGTTTCTGTGAATCTCAGAAACCACTTCCTGCGCTTTGATCACCGACAGCTAACGCAAAAACCGTCGGGTTGGATAGAAATGCAAAAGCGGCTGTATTCTGACAAATCCCGTGTATTCGTTGTCGAATGAATTGCAGAGATGAAATTTGATGTCTTATGAGCGATGGGAAACAACAGGATGGCGCAGTAACATGCAAGATCTGCGTTAAACTTTTATGAAAATTTTGCGAATGGGTATTTGCACTGACAAAACAATGGTCCATTGCAGCAAGCGGCCTCCAAAGCATAAGGATCTCGAGACTGTTCCATCTTCAGAAAAACCGTTTCAATATGCACATTCCCGCATATACATCAATACAACGATCGTTGTTTTTAAAAAAGTAATGCAAACGATCCTCTTTTGTCAAGCAATATTTAAGCAATTTTCGCACACTACACGACCCGTTTGAGGCGCAATAATGAATGTTATTGGTTGGATATCGTTAAATGCCCGAGAATTGCAGGTGAACCACTATTTTTCAAACAGAGTTCATGCCTGAATTAATCTGGCGGCGATCGTTCACGCAGGGGGAAATGCTTCCCGCACTAACTGCGGGAAGCATTTAATTGAATTGAGACCGCCCATGATAGATGGGGTGACAGGAAACGTCTGGGGCGATCAGGATTGCTATGTATTTGTAAAGAGCCCTAAGGTTCTCTTTGTCATCATGACCACTTCTTATGGATCGAGTATAAGCAAACCCAAAGAACAAGTCAATGAGATATTCGTTTTAATTTAAACTATATTTACCTTGACTTCATCCAACTTGAATGTATGATTTCATGAACAATATGTTGGTCTAAACCGGCGTTTATCTTGCAGGGACTCCGTTCTTTATATGCAGGATATCACACAAAAATTTCGGGCCTTCAAATAACAGGGGCCAATTACAGGAAGAACATCATGGTCAAAGGAAAACAAACAAAGCAATCATTCGGCCAAAGTATCAGGAATTATCGGGAAGGCAGGAAATTGAGCATCAGGGAGCTGGCGCATGAAACCGGGTATCCGGCCGACCTCCTCGAAAAGGTTGAAAAAGACCTGGCAACGCCTCCGGTGGCCCTTGTTTTACAATTAAGCCGGTCGTTGAAAGTTGATGTAGAGAAGCTGGATCCAAATGAAAGCAAAAAGGCCTCGTCGAGGGTGAAAAGTCAGAAAAAACGGGCAGGATCATATGCTTATACACAACTTACCAAGTCCGGTTCCGACAAGCATCTTGGTGCATATCTTGTCACGATCGAACCCGAAACGGCCCATGAGGGTGTTGAATATCACCACGAGGGCGAAGAATTCATCTATGTATTAAAGGGCAGGCTGTCAATTTCGGTTGGGAAAAATACCAGCCTTCTTCAACCGGGCGATTACATTCATTTTAATTCCGCCCTTCATCATGCATTGAGCAACCCGTCTTCCGAAAAAACAGAACTGCTCGTTGTTCTTTACATTCCATGAGGTGCGGCAATGTCTTTTGAAATATCGAGTGAACAGGAAATGATCAGGCTCATGGCCCGGGATTTTGCAAGAAAAGAACTTGAGCCGATGGCTGCCCGGTGGGACCGGGAGGGCATCTTCCCGGTAGATACGATCAAAAAAATGGGGGAGCTCGGCCTGCTGGGAATGATGGTTCCCGCCGAACTTGGAGGCTCAGCTGCCGGCGCAGTGGCCTATTCTCTGGCACTACAGGAAATAGCCTTTTCCTGCGCATCAAGCGCGGTGACCATGTCCGTAGCCAACTTATCCACGGAGCCGCTTCTTAAGTTCGGCACGCAGGAACAGAAAAAAAAGTGGCTCACCGGCCTCGCTGAAGGATCGCTTCTTGGTGCATTCGCATTGACGGAACCCGGTGCAGGCTCTGATCCCGGCTCAATGACAACCAGCGCAAAGCTTCAGAAGGACAAGTACATCATTAACGGCACCAAGGTATTCATCACTCACGGACAATACGCCGACGTCATCAATCTGATTGCCAGAACCGGTCAGGAGAAAGGCACAAAGGGACTTTCAGCATTTATCATAGAAAAAGGAACTCCCGGTTTTAAAATCGGCACAAAAGAAGAAAAACTCGGCCTGAGGGCCTCCAACACGGTTGAGCTTGTTTTCGAAGACTGTGAAGTCCCCGTAAAAAATCTGCTGGGAAATCCCGGTGAAGGGTTCAAGGTCGCGATGCTCGCACTCGACAGCGGAAGAATCGGCATCGCGTCTCAGGCCGTGGGCATTGCCAGAGCCTGTCTGGAAGAAGCCATCTTTTATACCCAGCAAAGGCGTCAGTTCGGAAAATCGATCAGTTCATTTGAAGCCATCCGGTTCATGGTCGCGGATGCGGCAACAAAAATTGAAGCGGCTTCGTGGCTGACCCTTGCGGCGGCCGACCGTAAAGACAGAGGCTTAAAATTCACCCGGGAAGCCTCCATGGCCAAATTATTTGCCTCGGAGACGGCTAATTCAAGCGCCTATATGGCACTTCAGGTGCATGGAGGATACGGTTACACAAAGGATTACAAGGTCGAGCGTTTATACAGGGACGCCCGCGCAACCACCATCTATGAAGGCACCTCGGAAATTCAGCGCATCGTTATCGCCAGAGAAGTTTTCAAGGAATGAAGAACATCATCGAAATGTTTCTTTCAAAGCAGATACCAGAGCGATTTTGTATTACTTTGTAGTACGATAATCAGTTGATTTCTTTGTACAATACCCCTTAAGAAGTATTTACATGCCCGTCATTTTTCGATAATAATCCGTTCAAACTGGAAGTCCTTTTCTTATTAAGCAGAGAAACACATAAAACAAATAAGGAGAAACCGTATGATAAAGACAATTTCACACATGATGTTGATGTTGGCCATAGTATTTGTCCTAGCGGCGAACGTTTGGGCAACCCCTGTTACCTTCACCCCTGATGTAGCGGAATCGTCAGTTAATGCAGTTGATTACTCATGGACTGGCGTTCTGACAGCGGACCTTGCCCTGTCCGGAACACCATTTACTTTAGATGACGGTGCAACGAAAACGCTTGATTTTTTCAACCTCACCGCAAGCCAGTTATTTCTTTTCAATCCATATTTTCAAGTTGAAGCAACCCTAGCTTTTTCAACTCCTTCTATCGTCAGTCATGGAAACGGCGAGGGGGTTGTTTTTTCAATTTTCGGTATTATTACTGGAATGGGCCTGGTTTGGGATAACTCCACGCTGCCGGATTATTTCACGCTTGCTGACGGCAATAAAATCAAAATCGACTTTTTGGATACGGGTGAGTTTGGTGTAGGCAACACCATGATGGTTCAGGCCGAGGTCACCAATCTTGGAATTACCACGGCCGTACCCGAACCGGCCACCATGCTGCTTCTTTGTTTCGGGCTGATGGGATTGGCAGGCGTCAGGAGAACGATCAAACAATAAGCTTGATAATGGGGTTATGATCATAGAAGGGCAGGGTCAATTGGCTCTGCCCTTTTTATTTTCCTGATTACTGATGAGCAAGATTATTGTAAGGTAGGGTTTTGACGCCAATGTCTCTACTCCCACTGTTACGGACCAAGCGTTAAAACTCTTTCACTTGCTGCGAGGTGGTTAATCCGCCGTTTTTGTTCGTCTGCACCCCGTTTGGGGCCCGTTTCCCGTTGACAGACAGGGTGGCGTTCCTTATACTTCAGAAAAAAAGCAGGAAAGTTCCCGATTCTATTATGACGGATTCTGAAAACGACAAAGAAGTAAAAAATCTGGCCAAGACCGCCCACAATCTGAGGAAAGAAGGCAGGTTCAGAGAAGCCGAGGCGAAATACCTTAAAATTCTCGAACTGGAACCGGATAATGTGCATGCCCTTGCCGGCATCGGAAATCTCAAATGCAAAACAAAGCAATTCAAAGAGTCCCTTCGCTACTATCAGCGCTGCCTTGAAATTGATGACCATAATCTCTATGCCCTGGCTGGCGCCGGAGACTGTTACCGGGGTCTTAAGGACATGGACAATGCTTTGGAATCCTGGTTGAAATATCTGTCATTCAACCCTGATGATTATAAAATCATCACCAGAGTAGGCGATGCGCTCAGAAGAAAAAATGATCTGCCGGGTTCCAAGAAATACTATCTGCTTGCGCTGGAACATCGACCTCAGGACCCTTTTGCTCTCATGGGCCTTGGTAATGTTTGTGAAAAAATGGGGAACGACGAGGAAGCGCTTTTATATTTCAGGAAACTTTTTTCTTCTGCTGATTATGCAACTTTCGCCACAACGTCAGCAGCAAACATTTACAGAAAAACAGGGAAATATGAAAAAGCCATAGAGCTCTACGAAGCCGTACTTGCGGGAGATCCGAAGAATTCTCACGCATGGAACGGCAAAGCAGATTGTTTCAGGGGAATGAAGAAGTATGAAGCCGCCATTCATGCCTGGAATCAAGCACAAAAATATGGAATGAACCGGGCAAGCGCCATGACCAGAATAGGCGATTGCTATTTGAGCATGAATGATCTGGAAAATGCTCAAATCAGTTATCAGATAACCCTTGCGGCGGGTTACGACAAATATGCCTGCTTGGGAATGCTTCGAATATATCTCAAGAAAAACAAAATAGATAAGGCATTTGAGACGCTGGAGTTGCTGAAGAGAAATGAACCCCAGGATCCCCGAATAGCTTCAGAGTATAAGAGCTTTATAGAAAAATATCCTCATGTGACACGAAACGAAAAATGATTTATATTGACAGGTAAATAAAAATAGGGAGAATCCTTGATAAGATTTATAAGCAACAGAAAACTTATCCTTATAATAATCAAATATTACAGGGGAGGAAATGATGATGCCCAAGTCTAAACTGATCAGATCGTTTGCTTTCATAGTGCTTTCATTGTTCATACTGCAACTTACCGGTTGTACAAAAACGTCATTGATTGCTGCGGCAAGGTATGGTGATGTCAGCACGACGTACAAGCTTCTCAAAGAGGGCGCTAAAGTCGACGAGCCCAATGAAGCAGTCTGGAATGCAACACCGTTATTCTGGTCGTTGTACGAGTGTAAATTTGAGACAGCGAAAATTTTATTGGCAAAGGGAGCCAAGGCAACCGCGAAAGATTCCTACGGTTATTCTGCGTTGCAAATGGCATCTGCCTGCAAGAATGCAGAGGCTTCCGTCATCGAGGATCTCATTCAAAAAGGAGCAGATGTCCATCACAAGAGTGAAAAGGACGGTTATACAAGTTTACATTATGCATGCATGTCAGGCACGCCTGATGTTGTGAAATTGTTGATCGACAAAGGCGCCGACGTAAATGCTGCTGATAAAAAAGGAGCAACTCCTCTCATGCTTGCTGTAAAAAGCAATTCCATTCCCAAAGTGGAAATTTTACTGGAAAGAGGGGCGAATATCCATTTAATTGATAAGAAAAAGAAAACCGCCAAGTCCTATGTGAAAGGTCTTCTCAAAAAGGACAAAAATATGACGGAGCTTCTGGAGCGTGCTGAAAGCAGCAGACCTAAACCGGCGGAATAAACCTGTTAACGGATACTGATGATGAAATTCCTTTAAACCGAATGCAGGGAACGGCTCTTGACTCCGGTAAGCACCGTTCCCTGCATGATTTTTTACCTTGCCTGCAGCGCCCTGCCGATGGTCATGATTTCAGCTTCCTTGGTTCCTTCATATAGCTCCAGGATTTTCGCGTCCCGATACCATTTCTGAACGGGATACTCTTCAATATAGCCATAGCCACCGTGCAGTTCCACCGCGTAATTCGCGCAAAAGACTGCAGTCTGCCCTCCATAGAATTTGGCCATGGCGGCCAGGGTATAATCCGGTTTTCCCTGGTCGATCAGCCAGGCCGCCTTGTAAACCAGCCCCCGCAGCGCTTCTATACGAATGGCCATTTCTGTAAGTTTCATCTGCGTGATCTGGAAGGAACCCAGCGGAGCTCCGAAAGCTGTCCTTTCCTTCACATATTTAATGGTGGTTTCCAGGCAGGCTTCCGAAATCCCTAATGCCTGACCGGAAACCATGATGCGGGTGATATCAAAAAAATGCATGAGCTGGCGGAATCCCTGTCCTTCTTTTCCCACAAGGTTGGATTGGGGGACCCGGACATCTTCAAACGCGATTTCAGCAGTATCACTGGCGCGAATACCCATTTTCCCATGGATTTTATTGCGCGTAATCCCCGGAGCGTCCGCCGGAACGATAATCAGACTGAAGCTGTTGTGCTTTTTTTCTTCCGGGTTGGTGATACACTGGGCAACCATAAAATCGCATATGGTCCCGTTGGTGATAAACATTTTATTGCCGTTGATCACATAGTCGCTGCCGTCTTTTACCGCCCTTGCTTTATATCCGGAAACATCCGTTCCGGCATTCGGCTCCGTATAAGCGCCAGCACATACTTTTTCGCCACTGCATATCGGAGGCAGATACATTTTTTTCTGCTCTTCCGAGCCGTAATTCAGAATGGATTCACAGCCGAAACCTGATGCAACAATGTTCAGGCCGATGCCCATATCGACCTTCGATACTTCCTCTGTAATGATGGTATTGCCTAAAATGCCCGCGCCCGAACCACCGTAGGCTTCCGGGATCCATGCTCCAACCAGTCCGTTTGCAGCGGCTTTTTTCCGGATCTCCGGTGTATACTTTTCATGCTCATCGCACTCCTGCGAAACCGGACCAACTTCCGCCACGGCAAATTTATAGGCCATTTCCTTTAACATCTTCATCTCTTGGGTAAGTTCAAAATCCATAACGATTCTCCCTTCATTGTTAATGTTCAGTATGCCGTGACGGCGTGTTTTGAAGATGAGCTATTGCTGCACAAAAAATTTTATTTTTTGCTGTAATCGTAAACCCCTTTGCCTGTTTTTCGCCCGAAATTTCCGGCGCGAACCAGCTTTCTTAAAATGGGCGCGGGGCGGTACTTATCTCCCAGTTCTCTGTGCAGTCCTTCGATGACGCGCAACAATGTTTCGTTTCCCACAAGATCAGCCAGAGCCAAGGGACCGATCGGATGGTTACAACCCAGCACCATGCCTTTATCAATGTCTTCAGCCGTTGCCAGGCCTTCATCGAGGACAAAGAAGGCTTCGTTGAGCATCGTGCAGAGAATTCTGTTCACGACAAAAGCCGGGGCCTCTTTGACAACAATGACATCCTTGCCGATCTTTGTGCCCCACTCGCGGGCCGTTTGCAGCGTCTCATCGGACGTTTGATGACCGCGGATGATTTCCAGAAGCTTCATCACCGGCACGGGATTGAAAAAGTGCGTTCCGATAAAGCGGTCCGGTCTTTTCGTAATGGCCGCCATTTCGGTAATGCTCAATCCCGACGTATTGGTAAAAAACAGGCAGCGCTCCGGAACGATCTCCTCCAGTTCCGCGTACACTTTTTTCTTGACATCCATCACTTCGATCACGACTTCGACCACAATGTCGGCGTTTGTGGCGGCTTCCTTCAAATCCAGGGTCGGCTTGATGCGGCCAAGCACTGTATCCATGTGCACCTGTGTCATTTTGCCTTTTTCGACCTCACGGGCAAGATTCTTTTGAATCGTTTTCATGCCGCCATCGACAAACCTTTGTTCAATGTCACGCAAAGCGACATCATAACCCGCCAGCGCACAAACCTGGGCGATGCCGTTACCCATCAGGCCGGCACCTAAAACACAAACCTTCTCAATTTTCATGACAAACTCTCCTTACGTTGATAGTGGTTTTACAATATGATCCGTTAAACGGGTCTGTTCCGTTTAGACAAACACAAGAAAAATAACAGCATCAAATGGACAAAGTCAAGAAAAAACAAGCATCTAAACGGTCGGGCTGCACACAGTGACGTGCAGAGAAAATCTATCCCCTGAATCAAGCATCCCGAAATCCTACACGCCCGAAAACTAAAATACTCCAGCTGAAAGAGAACAACGAGTGATAAAAAGGATCGATATCATAGCTTATAAATTATCCTGCTTGCGTAAACGACCCGCAGTCAACAAAGCAGAAACGTATTTTTTTGTTGACAGATGGGTTTCTTAAGCGTAAGTAATAAGCAAAGATTATACATCGCTCGTTGTATGAAAAATTTGTCATACATCATGAGAACAGGCAATCAGGCAGTTAATCCATTGATACCACGGCAGCATCTATTAACGTTATAAAAAAATCGTTGCAATATTTTCATTAAAAAAAGGAGGGTCCGACAATGAAGAAGTATAAATGGTTTTTATGTTCAATCTTTTTGTTTTCGTTAATCGCGTGGGCCGCGGTTTCATCGGCGGAAGACATTGTAATCGGATACACCGGTCCTTTGAGCGGACCGGGTGCGGAATATGGCCAGGATTGCGCCAATGGCGTGGAAATGGCTGTTAAAGAACTTAATGCCGCGGGCGGCGTTACCATTAAGGGGAAAAAATATAACTATAATCTGATCAAACTCGATGATCGGAGCGATCCTACCCTTGCCAAGAACAATGCCTTGCGTTTGGTCAACCAGAATAAGGCAATCGCGGTTTTCAATCCCATGATCACCACAACGGCATCCATTATGGGGATTCCCGGTTACAACTTCCTCATCATGGCCTACACGAGCATTCATACCATTTTGGACAAGGGTCATCCGATGATTGTTACAGCCGTTCCGAATTTTGTAACTTATGCGCAGCTGATGGCTGATCAGGCATGGGCAAAAGGCTACCGCAACTGCGCGATGGTCGTTACAATGGGCGGTTACGGTGATGCCTGGCGGAAGATATTTAGTCTGCACTGGGCGGGCAAAGGCGGCAGTATCGTCGGTGACTTCCCGGCAAATTATTACACGGAAACCGATTTTTCAACGCAACTGGCTGCCGCTCTGGCGAAAAAGCCTGATTTCCTGTTGATTGGCGGTCCATCGGCTCCCACTGTTCTGGTGATTGAACAGGCCAGAGCGATGGGTTTCAAGGGTGGATTCGTTGTGATTGACCAGGCCAAACCGGATTACATTGCAAAAGTCATCAAAAACATGAACATGCTGGAAGGCATGATCAGCACAGGAGCCCTTAAGGATCTGCCTTTACCTGCCGTACCGGCTTTTGCGGCTAAATATAAAGCAGCCTACAAAAGAGATATGAATGCCGAATGCGTCCTGAACTATAATATGATGAAGGTGCTGGCCCGCTCTATCAACATCTCTCAATCTCTGGATGCCAAAGCGGTCAGGTATTATATGCCCAAGGCTCTGCCGACGCTCGGTGATACAGTACCCAATGAGTTATTCGCCATGAACGATAACGGGTTCATGTACTGCGGTCTCATCATGCAGCAGGTAAAAAACGGTAAATTCTCCAAAGTGGACTACATCCTGGCTTTCCCGAAAACGCAGGCCGAATTTGTGCGATACAAAAAGATGAGCAAGTCCACTGAACCGGAAATGATCCGGTGGGTGCCCATTAATTGATCAAACCGTCATTGGATCGACAACATAACTAATCTCGTAAACAATTCCCCCGGCTGAGACAATCAAAGCGGGGGTTTTGTTTACGGAATTCAATCGAGCAGCGCCACGACTCCATCAACCATCTCGAAGCAGGATGCAGAGGAAAAAATCTCGTCTTGCATCGGGGATGAAAGGCAATACGTGATCAGGTACATGCGAAATTATCGCTTGTCTTAAAAAATATTTATTGATATGTAAAAAGCAAATTTATACAATGACCGTTGTAAGAGACGATATGTATTTACATTGTTTGATTTTAGCCTGGAAGCATAAAGAGCAACAGAACAAAGCAAGGAGAAGTAAAGAATGATGAGAGAAGTCGTTATCGTAAGCAGAGCCAGAACAGCCATCGGCGATTACCTCGGGTCGCTTTCGAGCCTGACGCCGGTGCAATTGGGCGTGACGGTATTGAACGCCGCCATTGACAAATCCGGTATTGACAAAAACCTGGTTCAGGAAGTCATCGCAGGCCAGTGCAACCAGGCAGGTGCGCCGGGAAACAGCGCCCGTCATATTGCTTTAGGCGCGGAATTGCCCGTGGAATCTTTCGCTTTCACAGTCCATCAGCAGTGCCCCTCATCCATGCGTGCATCCGAATTACTGGCGCAGGAAATCATGCTGGGCAAAATTGACATTGGAGCCGCAGTCGGCATTGAAAGCATGAGTAACGCCCCCTATCTGCTTTTCGGCGCCCGAAAAGGCTACCGGTTGAGCGACGGGGAAAAGATTCAGGACAGCCTGATGATCGGCGGCCTGGTGGACGCACTGCTGGGTTATCACATGGGCATCACGGCGGACAACATTGCCGACCTGTATAAAATTTCCCGACAGGAACAGGATGAGTGGGCGCTCATGAGTCACCAGCGCGCCTGCGCCGCCATTGAAAAAGGATCGTTTAAGGATGAAATTGTTCCGGTGGAAATTAAAACCAAAAAGGGCCCGGTCCTGTTCGACAGGGATGAACATCCCCGGGCCGACACCAGCCTGGAATCGCTGGGCAAGCTCAAACCCGCTTTCAAAAAGGACGGAACCGTCACTGCCGGCAATGCTTCGGGCCTTAACGACGCGGGGTCTTGTCTGATTATGATGGCAGCCGAAAAAGCAAAAGAACTGGGAATAACACCTCTTGCCCGCGTAGTTTCGTCAGCTCCGGGTTCCGTGGAACCCCGCATCATGGGCATGGGCGTTGTGCCGGCCGTAAAAAACGCTCTGAAATTTGCCAAAATGAAACTGGAAGAGATTGATTATTTTGAATTCAATGAGGCCTTTGCCGCCCAGGTAATCGGCTGCAACCGGGAGCTGAATGTTCCTCTGGATAAAATCAACGCAGTAGGCTCCGGCATCAGTATGGGACATCCGGTAGGCGCCACCGGCGCGAGACTGATTGTCACCATGATCGGGGAGCTCCAGCGGCGAGGCAAAAAATTCGGCTGCGCGGCCCTTTGCGCCAGCGGCGGTCCCGGTCACGCGTTTATCGTGGAGATGCTGTAAAATAGTTGAAGGTAGGTAAAATAAAGAGGAAACATGCCCCATCATGTCTATCCAGGATTTCGCTGATTGACAACCGGGAATTCATCATCAGATTATAACTATTGACCTCTAGTCCATGAAGCAACTTGTTAATAAAATGCCAGGAGGAAACCATCATGGCCCTTAAAACACCCGAGCAATACGAAGACAGCCTGCGAAAAATGAATTTTAAAATTTATCTCATGGGGGAACTCGTGAAAAACTGGGTCGACCACCCCATTATCCGTCCGTCAATGAATGCTGTGAAAATGACGTATGAGCTTGCACAAAAGCCGGAACACGAGGATCTGATGACGGTCAAATCCCATCTGACGGGAAATAAAATCAACCGCTTCACACATCTGCATCAGAGTCCCGAAGATCTGGTAAAAAAAGTCAAGATGCAGCGTCTTCTGGGACAGAAGACAGCAGCCTGTTTTCAGCGATGTGTTGGCATGGATGCCATGAACGCGGTAGAAAGCACCACTTTTGAAATGGATCAGAAACTCGGAACAAAATACCATGAACGGTTTATTAAATTTTTGAAAATGGTACAGGACGAAGACCTTGTCGTTGACGGAGCCATGACCGACGTCAAAGGCGACCGGAGTCTGGCGCCGCACCAACAGGCCGACCCGGACATGTATGTGCACGTCGTCGAGAAAAACGATCAGGGCATCGTGGTTCGCGGGGCAAAAGCCCACCAGACCGGTGCCGTCAATTCACACTGGATTCTGGTCATGCCGACCATTGCCATGGGCAAGGATGACGCGGATTACGCTGTCTCTTTTGTCTGCCCTGCAGATGAGAAAGGCGTTTATTACATTTACGGGCGCCAGTCCTGCGATACACGAAAAATGGAAGGCGGCACCATTGACGTGGGCAACGCACAGTTTGGCGGTCATGAAGCCCTCATGGTTTTCGACAATGTGTTCATCCCATGGGAAAACGTTTTAATGTGCGGAGAGTACGAATTCAGTGGCATGCTCGTCGAACGCTTTGCCGGTTATCACCGCCAGAGCTACGGCGGCTGCAAGGTCGGGGTGGGCGATGTGCTGATTGGAGCAGCGGCGCTCGCCGCCGACTACAACGGAGCGGCAAAAGCGTCCCATGTCAAGGACAAGCTCATTGAAATGACCCATCTTAACGAAACCCTGTTTTCCTGCGGAATCGCCTGCTCTGCACAGGGCCACAAAACGGCCTCCGGCACCTACCTGATCGATCTTTTGCTGGCCAATGTCTGCAAGCAAAACGTTACGCGTTTTCCGTACGAAATTGCGCGCCTGGCCGAAGACATTGCCGGCGGCATGATGGTCACCATGGCTTCCGAAAAGGATTTCAAAAATCCTGAAATCGGCAAGGTTCTGGAAAAATATTTAAAGGGCACTGCCAACGTATCCTGCGAAGATCGGGCTCGCGTCATGCGATTGGTGGAAAATCTGACACTGGGAACTGCTGCGGTCGGGTACCGAACCGAATCCATGCACGGTGCGGGTTCACCCCAGGCCCAGAGAATCATGATTGCCCGCCAGGGAAACCTGGAGCAAAAAAAGGATTTAGCCAGGAATATTGCCGGCATCAAGGAAAAAAAGAAATAATGAATTAAATCCTCCCGATGAATCATCGTCATCGGGAGGATAAACCCCGCAGGAACCCCGCCTCCCCTCAACAAGATTTTCGCCGCGTCGGCAACATTTTCCCCAATCTTCTAAAAGAGGTTGAAAAATTCCCCAAATCACCATAGAAGATGGCGAAACAGCAGAAATCTTCTCTGCTGAACGTTTCCAAAGGGGTCTCCATGATTTCAAAACGAGCGTCTGGATTTACGTCCTTTATTGTCATGGATGTCATGGCCAAAGCCGAGGAGCTGGAACGCAAAGGCGAACATGTGATCCATCTGGAAGTCGGTGAGCCGGATTTTCCCACGCCCAAAGTCATTACGGATACAGCCATCGCAGCGCTGCAAAACGATAAAACCCGCTACACGCACGCCCTTGGGCTTCTTGAACTTCGTCAGGCCGTCTGCGATCACTATTTGAAGGAATATGGCGTGACGATTTCTCCGCAGCAGGTAATGATCTCAACCGGAACATCCCCCGTGCTGCTTTTTGCCATGCTGGCCATGATCGATCACGGGGATGAAGTGATTGTTTCCAACCCCCGCTACCCCTGTTACCAGAATTTCATTCTTGCCGCGGGCGCGAAAATCAAAGAGATTCAAACATACCCGGAAGAGGGATTTCAATACCGCCACAAAGATATACAAAAGAAACTGACGCGGCGGACCAAAGGCATCATCATTAATTCTCCCTGCAATCCGACCGGAATTGTGATGACCCCCGACCAGTTGAAAGACATCGCCGGATTCGACGGACAGTATATTATCTCCGATGAAATCTATCACGGGCTGGTCTATCAGGACCGGGCACATTCGATTCTGGAATATACGGACAAGGCTTTTGTAATCAACGGCTTTTCCAAACTGTATGCAATGACCGGATGGCGTCTGGGATACCTGATTTTTCCAAAAAGATTCACGGCGGTCATGCAGCGTATCCATCAGAATTTTATGATCTCAGCCAACGCCTTTATCCAGTGGGCGGGAATTGCCGCATTGACCCGGTCCCGAAAAGATGTAGCCAAAATGGTGAAAACCTATGATGAAAGGCGCCGCTACATGCTCGACCGGCTCAGGGACATGGGTTTCACGATCCATGTCGAACCCACCGGAGCGTTTTATGTCTTTGCCGATGGCCGCAGGTTTTTCACCGATTCCTACAGGGAGGCATTCCGGATTACTGAAGAGGCCAAAGTCGGCGTAACCCCCGGCATTGATTTCGGAAGCGGAGGGGAAGGATTCCTGCGTTTCTCGTACGCCACATCCCTGGAGAATATCAAAGAAGGTTTAAACCGCCTGGAAAAGTATTTGAAACGAAAAAGCAATCATTAAAAACCCTTCCAGCCGGCTGCGAAATACCGTAGACAAATCTTTTCGTTTATCGTATTTTGTCGCCCGTCAAACTGAAATAATCCGTTGAAGGAGGATATATGACATACAAATACATTGATCTGAAAATTGAAAACCATGTGGCCACAGTCGCAATGGCACGGGTGGAAGCACTCAACGCCCTTAGTCTTGAGTTTGCTTCGGAAATCGCCGCCTGCTTTCGCGAACTGGGGGCTAATGACGACGTTCGGGCAATCATTTTCTGCAGCAAGGCCCGGATTTTCTGTGCCGGACTGGATTTGAAAGAAGCAGCCTCCGGTGCAAGCGATAAGATAAAGGTTGTCCTTGACGTGATCAGAAAGTCCCAACCCTTGTTTGACTGCTGCAACTATATTGAAGAATGCCCCAAACCGGTGATTGCGGCCGTTCACGGCAAATGCATCGGGGGCGGGCTTGATATGGTTTCCGCCTGCGATATTCGTCTCTGCACGGAAGATGCTGTTTTCTGCCTTAAGGAAGCAAACATTGGTCTGGTTGCCGATATGGGCGTTCTCCAGCGTCTGCCGTTGATCGTCGGACAGGGCTTTGCACGCGAAATGGCTTATACAGCCGCCAACTACTCCGCGCGCGATGTGGAAAAGATGGGCCTGGTCAGTCATGTGTATGCCGATCAGGCAACACTCATGGAGGCTGCGCAAAAACTGGCGGTGCAAATTGCGGCCAATGCGCCGCTGGGTATTAAATATACCAAGGAAGTCCTCAATTTCAGCCGTTATGTCAACGTCTATGAAGGGATGGCGCTGGCGGTCCAGAAAAACGCAGCATTGCTGATGTCCGATGATTTGAAAGAGGCCATGATTTCCTTCCTGGAAAGAAGACCCGCCGATTTTAAAGGCAAATAAAACATCCATCGCACAGGTTCAGTGCTTCCATAGGATTGATCCTGTGCGATAATCTGGATGATTCCTACACGACCTGTTACCCAAATATCTTTTTCGCTTGCTTAAAAGGGATATCGTTTGGGCAACAGCCTGCTATACCAAGTTGCATTCAAAGGATAACGCGGCGGCACTTCGACAGGCTCAGTGACCGCGCTCCGCAGGCGTATTATTAATACGTCGAGGAAGCCGATGACGATGCCAACAAAGTTAGCCAAAGACCGGATTCGCATTCCGCAAGGAAGCGCAAAAAGAAACAAGTCCTTCTCTATCGGTAGTTGCCATTCTGAAATTGGCAACTACATGCGACTTGGTATTAACAGATAAACAGCATTTCCCAGAACTTGGGAAGCGGCCATCTCTCATCATCAACAAGGTTTTCCAGTGCATCCACATATTCGCGCAGTTCATCCATTTTCGGCTTGACTTTGGCACACAGGGTTTCCGCCTTTTTCTGCTCGTCATCTATGGCTTTGGCCGTCTCCACCCTGCTTTGGATGTCTTTGCTGGTCGTATAGATACCATTGATCAGGTCAAGAATTTTCTTTAAAAGCTCTGTCTGGGATGACAAAACCGCACCCGAACCGAGTGCCTCCTTTGTATGGATGATCGCGTCCGCCAGATCTTTTTGATAGACGACTGCGGCCGGAATCACCTGGCTCATACAGATATTGTTGAGGCAGTTGACTTCGATTTCCAGATCTTTAATGTAGCGTGCCACATAGATCATGTAGCGTGATCTAAGTTCCGAATTGGAAAATACTTCATGTTTCTCAAATAGACGCAATGCTTTGTCGGTCACTAAAGCTTTCAAGGCTGCAGGTGTGGTTTTTTCATTGGGAAGACCTCTCTTTTTCGCTTCGGCTTCCCATTCCCTTGTATAGTTGTCGCCGTTGAAAAGAATCGGCAAAATAGTTCTGATTTCGCTTCTCAATACTTCAAAGACCGCCTGATTGATATTCCTGGAGTCCCTGGCTTTAATCTTTTCAGCCAGATCATCGAGGCTTTCGGCCACCATGGTATTGAGCGCAAACGTCGGGCAGGCAATGGATTGGGACGAACCCACCGCACGAAACTCGAATTTATTTCCGGTAAAGGCAAACGGTGATGTCCTGTTGCGGTCCGCGTAATCTTTGCTGACCTGAGGCAGGGAGGAAATGCCCAGATCAATGATTTCCGAATTGGTCGCTTTGGTCACTGTGCCCTTTTCGATATTCTCCAGAATGCGGGTGAGCTGCTCGCCCAAAAAAACAGAGATGATGGCAGGCGGCGCTTCATTGGCACCCAGACGATGATCATTGCCGTAGGAAGCGACGGTGGCCCGCAGGATGTCCGCATTTTTATAAATAGCACGGACCGTGGCGATCAGGAAAACGAGGAACTGGATGTTATCATGGGGCGTCTTGCCGGGATTGAGCAGATTATTGCCATTATCATCGGACAGTGACCAGTTGACATGCTTGCCTGAACCGTTGATTCTGGCAAAAGGTTTTTCATGAAGCAGAGCCGCGAGACGATGCTTTTTGGCCACGTATTTGAGCGTCTCCATCACCATCTGGTTGTGGTCCGTGGCGATGTTGGCTTCTTCATAAACAGGAGCAATTTCATACTGGCTTGGTGCGACCTCGTTGTGGCGTGTCTTGGCCGGAATGCCGAGCTTGTATAGTTCTTCCTCCACATCGTGCATGAATGACGAGATGCGTTCCTTGATGCTGCCGAAATATTGATCCTCCAGTTCCTGACCCTTCGCGGGAGGAGCGCCGACAACCGTTCTGCCGCCCAGTACCAGATCCTGACGTTTGTAATAATAATCCATGTCGATCAGAAAATACTCCTGTTCGGCTCCCAGGTTGACATGGACTTTTTTTACATTTTTCGCGCCCAGCAGTTTGAGCATGTTTACCGAGCTTTTATTGATGGCGCGAAGTGAGCGCAAAAGCGGCGTTTTTTTATCCAGCACCTCACCGGTGTAGGAAATAAAGGCCGTCGGAATACAAAGGGTTGTGGAAATGCCGTTTCGCTTGATAAAGGCAGGCGAGGACATGTCCCAGGCCGTATAGCCGCGCGCTTCAAAGGTCGCTCGGATTCCACCGGAGGGAAAAGAAGACGCGTCGGGTTCTCCCTGCACCAGCTGCTTGCCGGAAAAACGTTCAATGACCGTACCGGGGCCGTTCGGATCGGCAAACGCGTCATGCTTTTCTGCGGTCGTACCGGTCATTGGCTGAAACCAGTGCGCAAAGTGCGTTGCGCCCTTCTCAATCGCCCATTCTTTCATGGCGTGGGCAACGACATTGGCCGTCTCGGCATCGAGGGGTTTGTCCTCGTTGACCGACTGCATCAATTTTTTATAAACATCTTTGGGGAGCTTTTCTTTGATGACGGCCTGATTAAAGGTATCTTCGCCAAAATACTGCGATACGGGAACAAACTTTTCTTTTTCAATAATGTATTGCCTTTCCGCCGCGATGGTTGGTTCGCTTTTTTTCATCATTTCGTCATCCTTGGTTAGAAGATAATATTCTTTACTCCAAAGGCGTATTTTCCGCAAGCTCCCAAACATTTTTAAACCTGCAGAAAAAGGGACATGAAAACTGCATTGTGAAGGACAAAAACGGTTATTGATTTAGAACGATTATCTGCTAATATATTTTACCCAAGCGAATCAGACGCGAAAGGCAGAAACGGTATGGAAAACATTTTCCCGGTAGCGATTGGCATAGGGCTGGCGGCGGCCTGTGGCTTCAGGGTTTTTGTTCCCCTGCTGATCTTGAATCTTGCGGCATTGTCCGGACATCTCACTTTGCCTGCCGATTTTGCCTGGATAGGCGGCACTTACGCAACCATGGCCTTTGCCACGGCAACGGTTCTTGAAATCATCGGTTATTATATTCCCTGGCTTGATCATGTGCTGGACACCATCGCAACACCCGCAGCGGTCATTGCCGGAACGGTGACCACTGCCGCGGTGATCACCGATATTACCCCGTTTCTGAAATGGACCATGGCCCTGATTGCGGGAGGCGGAATCGCAGGTCTGGTTCAGGCATCCACAGTTGCCGTGCGCGCAAAATCAACCATTGCTACCGGGGGCACGGCCAATCCGATCTTTTCCACTATGGAACTGGCCGGATCCATTATCGTAGCCCTGCTGGCGGTTTTTGTACCGATCCTGGTTCTGGTTCTTGTTGGAATATTTTTAATCTGGATCGTGAGGAAAATACTAAGACGCTTGTTCAAAAGAGCCAACAGCCAACCATGAGAAACCTTTTTAGACAGCTATTCAGCCCTCACATTTTGAGAAAAACAGGAATTGTCTTGAGATTTGTTTCAGGCCTGTGAAGAATTTCGTTTTTCAGCCATGTCCTTTAGGTAATGCGCATATTCCATATCGAGCCTGGTGGTGTGGTTAAAAATCCACTCTTTCAGAAAAACGATCATTTTAAGGCCAAGCTCTTCATCACCCCTCTCATAGTCTTGCAAAAAAGCCTGGACTTTATCGGTGAATCCCCGATGTTCACGGCTGTGCTTCATATAGCCGGGATAGTTGGATTCCATCATGACTATGCTCTCCTGCTTGAAATGGACAGACAAATAATGGACAAGATCATGAATAACGGGCAGTAAATTTTTCGAACCCATGTCAATTTCATCGGTTAGATCATTGACAATATCAAACAGCTTGCGATGCTGCTGGTCAAGAATTTCCACTCCGACACTGTATTGCGGTTCCCACTTTAGATATGAGCTTTTGTTCATGATGCTTTCTCCAGTTTGTTTATATGATAACAGAAATTTTTGATTTCATCCAGGGTATTTTCGCTGAAATATCTAAATTTATTAACTATTAAGTCATTATCAGCCACTTAAACCATACACATCCACACGGCAGTATTCCTGAAACCCTGCCTGTCGGTATACGTGCAAACCATCGGGCGAGGATTGCAGCGTGGCATATTGCGCACCTGCCTGCCTTGCAACTCTCATGGTCGATCGTGTTATAGCAAGGCCGATTCCTTTTCTCCTGATTTCAGCAAGAGTCGAGATAAAATAAATGCCGGCGGCTGTTTCATGCAGAAACAGCAGAGATGTCGCCACGGGCTGCCCGTTGAAATAAGCCAGAAAAAATTTTTGGGGCGAATCAGCTTTAAGATTAAATGTCCCCACAAAGCGATGATACTGGTGTTGTGTTTCCGGCGGAAAATCAAACCCCGCAAACGAAACTTTTTCCCATACACGCAATGTTTCTTCGTTTTGAACCTGCACAATCTGCAGGCTGCGATCATCCTCCTCAGCTTCTGGAAGGCTTAAATCGGCAAGCATGCACGGAATGCTGTCTATGAAGGAAAATCCTGCCGATTGGAGAATTTCGCCGGTTGCCTCTGAGCGGCCACAGGGGAATACCCAGCACCAGAAAGGCAGGCCGGTCTGCTGAAACGTTATTTTAATGTCCTCAATCGATCTTCGGTCTTCCTGAATCAGCGGCTTTTCGTTCCATACCATGTTGAGATCGGCAGATGCTATGCCTGTCTTCATTACCCAGAAGGACCCGCTCCGGTAAAGGGATGAATTGAGCCCGCCCCAGTAGCGGCCATTGGCAAAAAAAGTATTTTCAATAATGGGAATAACGGACATGAGGTATTCAGACAGGTAAAATACGATTATGAGGCAATTCGAGCCAGTTTCATCCAACTTACGTTGTCCCAGTCTCGGTTGACGGCTGAAGCGTTTTCCACTGCGGGACTCAATCCGCACTTCAAAGCAAAATAGCGGTGAAGCGCCAGGCATCCGGTCAATTCAGGGTGAAAGACTGTCACTAAAATCCCCTCGTTTTCCGCTGCGGCTATGTAATCCTCCATGCGAAGAAGAACCTGAACGTCACTTCCCACCCGAAGAATTTTCGGCGCACGGATAAATGTTAAAGGAATTAGATCAGCGGATACCGCTTCAATGAGCGCTTCACTTTTAAAGCTGTCGAGCTGGCTGCCGAAACTGTTGCGTTCGATTTCCATATCGATCAGCCCCAGACAGGGTTGGTCGCCGACTACCCGGTTTGCCAGCAGAATGGCCCCTGCGCAGGTTCCCCAGATCTTCATGCCTCTTGAGCAATGCTGCAGGATGACCTCTTTCAACTCAAAAATCTTAAGAAGACGCGCCAGGCAGGTGCTTTCACCGCCGGGTATGATCAGACCCGCCAGGTCCGTAAAATCTGCCGGCTGTTTGACTTTTGCATAGGGAATGCCCAGTCGTTCCAGATGCTCCAGATGCTCGTGGACACCGCCCTGTAAATCCAGCACACCGATAACGCCCGGCGTATTCTTCACCAAATGCACGGACATATCAAAGATTACCATCCCCGCTTTGCCAGGATCTGCTCTGGCGGAATCTGCCCGATTTCCAGGCCCGGCATGGCCTCGCCCAGTCCCATGGACGCTTCAAGAACTTTTTGCGGGTCATTGAAATAAGCAGTTGCCTTTACAATGGCACGTGCGCGCACAGCCGGTTCAGCCGATTTGAAAATGCCGGAGCCGACAAAAACACCGTCGCATCCCAGTTGCATCATGAGCGCCGCGTCGGCCGGGGTCGCGATTCCACCTGCGGCGAAGTTTACAACCGGCAGGCGTCCCAGTTCTTTCACTTTAAGGGCCAGTTCATAAGGCAGGCCGTTTGTTTTTGCAAATCCCGTGACTTCTTCAACCGGCATCTGTGCCAGCTGGCGGATTTCGCGGTTCATGGTTCTCATGTGACGGACAGCCTCCACGACGTTGCCTGTTCCGGCTTCCCCCTTGGTGCGGATCATGGCCGCACCTTCGGCAATTCTGCGCAGAGCCTCGCCAAGGTTACGCGCTCCGCATACAAAAGGAATGGAAAACTTTGTCTTATCAATATGGCATTCTTCATCAGCCGGTGTCAGGACTTCGCTTTCATCAATGTAGTCTATGCGCAGGGCTTCCAGCAGCTGAGCTTCTACAAAATGGCCGATTCTCGCTTTGGCCATCACCGGAATGGAAACCGCTTTCTTGATTTCGGCGATCATCGTCGGATCGGACATTCTGGCGACGCCGCCCTGTTTACGGATATCAGCCGGCACGCGTTCCAACGCCATCACGGCAACCGCTCCCGCTTCTTCAGCGATTTTGGCCTGTTCGACATTGGTCACGTCCATGATGACACCGCCTTTGAGCATCTGCGCCAGCTGGACATTTAATTCATATCTTTTTGCATCCACTTTTTATACGCCTCCTGACTTGATAAAAATATACCCCCAAAATTGTTTGAAGAAATATTATATAATTTAATCATGAATAATAAGAATACAATTTGATTTTCGTCAAGTATAATAATTGATGTTTGCTACCAGAGCATCCGTGTCTGAATCCCCTGTTCGCCAAGGTAGGTTTTAATTTCCCGGATCGTGTAGGTCCGGTAATGCACCATCGAGGCAATCAATGCGGCGTCAGCTTTTCCCCTGGTGAGGACTTTCGCCAGATGTTCGGGCTTCCCGGCGCCTCCGGAGGCAATGACCGGAATGTAAACATTATCAGAAATAAGAGCCGTTAAATCAAGTTCATAGCCATCCTGCATGCCGTCTGCGTCAATGGAATTGAGGCAGATTTCACCCGCGCCAAGGCTTTGGGCTTCTTTTGCCCACCAAAGCGCATCGAGACCGGTAAATTTTCTGCCTCCTTCAATCACAATTTCATAGCCCGAAGGCGTCTGGCTGCAGACATCCACTTTCTTAACATCCATGCCTAAAACGACACACTGACTGCCAAATGCCCTCGCACCCTGAGAAATAATGTCCGGTTCGACTACGGCCGCGGAATTGACGCTGACTTTTTCCGCCCCGGCCCCGATGACCCTGCGCATGTCTTCCAGATTGCGGATACCACCGCCCACCGAAAAGGGTATAAAGATGGTTTCCGCCACGCGCCTCACTACATCAATCATGATGTCCCGCTGATCCGATGACGCTGTAATGTCATAGAAAACTATTTCGTCCGCACCCTGTTCATAGTACTCGCGGGCGGCCTCCACCGGATCACCGATATCGATGTTCCCCTTGAATTTAATGCCCTTGGTTAGCTTACCGTCGCGGACATCCAGGCAGGGAATAATTCGTTTAGAGATCATGACAACCTCGCAAAATGTCCATATACAATTGCTTTATTCATTTTCATTGATTTGAGACCTTTACATAACTATATAAAATCATTAATGTTGTCATTCAAGCGAAAGCGGGAATGACAACAAAATGGCATTTCTCAAAGGCCTCAATTTATCAATCACTACCCTTCCACAAACAGAAATTCTTAAGAATCTGCAAACCGGGCCTGCCGCTTTTTTCCGGATGGAACTGCATGGCTACAAGATTTTTTGCGGCCATCACCGAACAAAAACTTACCCCATAATCGGTTGTGCCCAAAACTGCCGTTTCATCTTCCGGCGACGGATAATAGGAATGGACAAAATAAAACTCCGCTTCTTTTGGGACATCTGCAAACACCGGATGCAGGTGTTTGAATTCCACTCTGTTCCAGCCCATATGCGGTATTTTGAGCGCCCGACCGGCGTCCTGGAGATGATCGGGGAAACGTCTGGTCGAACCAGCAACAAGACCGATGCAATCGGTATGGTTTTCTTCGGAGTAATCAAGGATAATTTGAGTGCCAAGACAGATGCCCATAATCGGCTTCCCCGTCTGGAAACACGCTTTCAGCCATGCATGCAGTTTCTTCTGCTTCAGATAAGCCATCGCTTCGCCAGCCGCGCCTACACCCGGGAAAATGACATGCGTGGCAGAATCGAGCAATTTTGTATCATCTGTAATGATATACTCCTGCCCGATGGAATGCAGTGCGCGCGCCACACTCGTAATATTTCCGGCATTGTAATTGATAATTGCGATCATGTCTTTAATCCTTCGGCAACCGTCCTAACCGTTTCCGAAGATTTACTAGCAACTTTTATGCTCAAGCGCCAATATTTTTTATGCGGGGGCTTGAGTTTGATCATACAAAATATCTAGTTCAGTCAACATGACTGAACTAGATGGAATTTTAGCCTGAAAGCAAAATAATTAGCGCTTAATTTTGCCTTCGCTCAAATTGGGAAAGCACTCTTTCCACATTCATGGATAATTAGTTTTCCTTGACGTGGTGTGTCATAAGTGTTACACTTTTTTATAAAGGAGATAAAAATATGCCTACAAAAAGCCCCAGGGTAAATGTTGTCGTTGAACCGCCATTATATAAAGCTATGTCCGATCTGGCAGCTAATGGAGGTGTCTCTATGTCCACTCTTGCCCGAGATCTGATTCGCGAGGCACTTGAATTGCGTGAAGATGTTGCACTTGCGGCTCTTGCCGACAAACGGATAAAAACCTTCAATAAAAAATCGGCTCTATCACATGAAGACGTGTGGAAATAATCTATGTCTTTCACTTTGCGTTATCATCAGGCCGTACACACGGAAGACATACCGCTGATCGATCAAAAAACAAGAAATAGAATCCGCAAAGCAATTGAGGAAAGATTGCAAACTGCACCACAAGACTACGGAGAACCATTGCGTAAGTCACTTAAAGGCTATTGGAAGCTGCGAGTTGGCGATTACCGGATTGTATTCAAATTGCTGGCGTCTGAAGTCTGGATTCTTGGCATCAAGCATCGAAAATCTGCCTACAAAGACATTAATACCAGAATTTAAAACCTGCACGCAATCGCGTGTCAAAAACCTCATTATCACAAACATATCAAGCCGCAGGCCTTCTAGTTTTCGTTTACCGTAAAACGTATTTCTTCCGATTGACTGACAAAGTTATTACTCCGGTATAACCTTAAATTATGTCATTTCCTGAAATATATTTTACAGATGAAGTCTATAATAATATACACTACTGTCCGGAATAGTTAGCACATAAAATTTGTAATAGCTTAACATTTTTCATGAAAGATACCATTTATGTTTGTCCTCGACTTGAAAATGCATAGCGGAATTTGTAAACCTTCCCAAAG
>Ga0116161_1000745_pt1 | contig 35934 bp, 26 predicted proteins | sample AD_JPNAS3_MetaG_FD_89877 | JGI IMG/M metagenome (GOLD analysis project Ga0116161, IMG submission 89877) | Active sludge microbial communities of municipal wastewater-treating anaerobic digesters from Japan - AD_JPNAS3_MetaG | ecosystem: Engineered > Bioreactor > Anaerobic > Digestate | place... | reverse complement strand
TGTGCAGGATGTGGCGCCGGGCTTTCTCTCCGGCTTTGAGATCGGCCGGCCGCTCTACCTGCTGGCCAGGTGCCAGGGCAGCCCACACATCTACCGGCTGGAGAACGGCAGCAGGCGCTGGATCGTCGACATCGCCGCCTTCGAGGCCGAGGGCTACCAGTGGGCCGATGTGACGACCATCAACTGCGCCAGGCTGCGCGCCATGCCCGAGGGCGAGACCATCCCGCCCGGCCGCGGCCCCGCGCCCGAGCCATAGGCCGGCATAGACGGAGCGGGGGATCTTGCCAAGGCTCCGAACCTTCGCAAGATTCCCCGTCGCAGTATCGTGACGTTGTCGTGCTGCAATGGGAGACGAGATGGCCAATTCTCAGTCAGAAGCCAGGCACGCCCGCTGGGCCACCCTCAAAGCGTGGCGCATGGAACTGCTCTTCGCCGTGCCCATCGTGACCCTCGCGTTCTACCTCTTCTACACCTGGTTCGCCGTGCGCAACCGCTACCTGATCTTCCTCTACTTCCACGATATGGGGCCGGGGTTCGACACCACGCCCTTTGGCTGGGTCACCGCCGGCCGCTATTGGATGTCGGGCCTGGTGGCCGGCGGCGCCGTGCTTGTGCCCTACATCGCCGCCAACCTGGCGCTGGGGCGGCTGCGGGCCTATCGTGCGCCGGTGTGGTGGCGTCTGTGGCTGCTCTGCGCCATCCCCCTGCTCGTCGTTATCCCCGCCATTGTGATGACGGCCAACGACCCGGTCCTGCCCCCGGCCAACGCCGCGCAGGTCACTGGCGCAGCGCTGCTGGGGCTGGCATTGGCCGTGATGCTGGGCCGGTTCGCTGCAGAGCGTCCGCTGGGGCTCGCTCTGCTGCTGATCGACGGGCTCGCGTTGGCCTGCCTGCTCACCTCCCTGATCCGCATCGAAAGCCTGTCGCGCTGGCTGGCGCAGGGCAGCGCCGGGTTCATCTACGGGCTCCTTTTCGTTGCTGCGGCCGGCGTCGTGCTGCTGGCCGTCACCACGGCGCTCTACGGCCTGTGGCGCCGTATCAGGGTGCCGCACGCCGCAGCGCTGTTCGTCGCCGGCCTCGACGTCGCCTACCTGCTCCTGCCCCTCTGTCACTACCTCTTCTGGTGTAGCGACGATGGCACCTGGACCGACCCGGGCTATTTTCACTACATCTCCGACGCCGGCAACTATTTCGCCCGCAGCCCCGCGCTCCAGACTGCCGTCTGGGTGGCCGTGGCGCTCGTGGCGTGGGGGGTGTCGCGGCTGCGCCGGTGGGTTCGGCGACGGCAGATGCTGGCGCATAGGGGGGATGCCTCATGAAGAGCGCAACGCGTGGGTTGGAGGACTTGGCCTGCTGGGGCACCGCAGCGAGTGCTGTAGCCTACACGCTGCTGCACCTCTTGCTTGTGGTGGCGCTCGTCACCTTTGGCCGCATCGCGCGCGGCTATCCGCTGCAGGCGCTGGCCATCGCCGTCTATGGCGTGCTCGCCGTGGCCGGCACAGGCGTGGCCGTCTGGCTCGGCCGGCGCGGTGGGGACGCGGCGCAGCACCTGCTGCCGGGCCTCGCGCTGGCCGTCTTCCTGGCCGTGGCCCTTGCCGGCGCCTTTTACGCCACCCCCATCCTGGGCGGGCTGGGCCTGCGCACCGAGTATGCTCCCTACCTCGACGATGACGGCCTGTTTGCCATCGCGAACGTAGCGCTGGCGACGTGGGTCGTGGCCCTGGCCCTTGTGGCGCGCTGGCGGGGGCTCCTCGTGGCCGGGATGGCCGCCCAGGGTCTGGCGCTGCTGCTCAACCCCGGCCTCATCGCCGCCGCCGTGCGCCACGGCCTGCCACCCGATGCCCACGGCCTGCTGGCGCTGCCGTTGCTCTACCTGGTCGCAGGGGTCGCGCTCGGCCGGCGGCTGCGTCCATCACACCTGGCCTGGGCGGCAGGGCTCTTTGCAGCAGGCGCCCTGCTGAGCGCCGGGCTGCTGCTGGGCGCCTCCGGGCCGCGGGCGCTGCCGGCGCTGTTGTCGGGCCGGGCATCGGTAGGCGCAACAGTGCCACGGCAGATCCTGGCAACCGGGGCCTTCTTCCCCTTCGTCCTCGGCTTGGCCGCGTTCGCCTGGCGGCTGCGACGTTGGGCCGGGCTCGACGCCGCAGGTGGAGCAGCCGCCGGCTCGGGCCACGCACTCGGCCTGGCGCCGGGCGCCTGGGCCGTGGCAGGGGTGGGAATGGCGCTGCTGGCCTTGGTGGCGGGCGCATCGTGGGTCTACCTGGGGCCGGCGCACGGCCTGGGCGATGGCTGGCTGCCCGAGGCGGGGCGGACGCTGGGCTGGATCGGCAAGACGGTGCCGCAGGGCGCCTATGGCGTGGCCGGTGAAGCCCTGGCGGCGCTCAAGGGGGCCTTCCCCTGGCTGGTGGGCGCAGCGGCCCTGGCCTGGCTGGCGGCAGCCGGCGTCAAGGCAGCGCGCCTGGGGCCGCACGGTGCGCTGCGCGCCATCGGCTTCCCCGGCGGCCTGGCGCTCCTGGGCCTGGCCATGCTCTGGCAGTGTCCCCTGCTGCCGTTCCCGTTTCTCTACCCGCAGCCGCCGCTCGTCCACGGCCTGGCCGCAGCGCTGCCGCACGCCGTCGGCCAGGATTGGCTTGGGCTTTGGCTGTGGCTGGGCTATGCCCTGCTCGGCCTGGCGCTCGTGGGCCTCTCGGCGCCGCTCTCTGATGATGCCACACAGAAGCGCGGCGGGCTGACCTTCTGCGCGACCTTGCTGGCGAGCCTCGCCGCACTGGCCCTCACGGCGGGGCTCTGGGCCGGCGCCACGCAGGGCCTGCTCGAGGCGCAACGTCTGGCCGGCCTGCCCGCGCTCCGCCAGGCCGCCCAGCTCCGCCTGGCCCTCAGCCTGCCGGCCAACGCGCTCCTGGCCGCCATCGGCTGGGCCACCGCCGTCGCCGGCTGGCGCGCTCTGACCAGGCGCGGCGGGCCGTTAGCGCTGCCCGGGGCGGCCCTGCGCCGCGGCCTGGTGCTGGCCGCAGCCCTCGCCGTCGCGGGCGGCCTGGCCTTCTGGCAGTGGACCGCCATGCCCATCGCCACGACCAGCCCAGCGAACGGCGCCGTCGACGTGCCCACTAACGCCCCCATCGTCGTGCGCCTGCGGCCGGGGCCGCGCCACTGGGGGCCGGGCCTCAGCGCCAGCTATGCCGGCACCGGTGAGCACATCCCCGGCACCAGCGGCGGCACGGGCACAGGTGAGACCTACTTTGCGCCCGACGGCGGCTGGCGGCCCCACGCGCGCGTCAACGTGCAGGTGCTGGGCGGCATGGGCCTGCGCAGCTACACCTTCTCCTTCACCACCGCCGGCGGCCCCGCGCCCGATGTCACGCCGCTGCCGGGGCCGCGGCCGAGGGCGCCAAGCGCCTCGCCTGGGTCATAGCCGGCGCTCGAGCCCCGTCCTCTCGCCGGCGCTGCAATGACAGCGGCATCGCAGCGCCGTAGGGTCGCAGCATGCTGCGCCCCTACGGCGCTGCGCCCGCCTCTGCCCCTCTGAACGTGTACCCCGACCTGGCAGGTCTTCCGAAACCTGCCAGGTCTCCGGCTGGCTCATCCATCGGCTTGCGGGCCGGCTCCGGCGGATTCGCCGAAACCTCTCAGGCCTATGGCCACTGCCCCGCTCAAGCCGGCACGCCTGCGACTCCCCTTCGCGTCCTTCGCGCTCCAAACCCCTTGACAACTCTTCCAACTCGCTGTACAATGCCCTCAGAACTATCGTTCTATTGGCTGCCGCAGCGACATCCACGCCTCGCCCCACGCACTGCATCCTTCGCATGACGTCTCGCGCCATGCCGGGAGGTCGCCATGGCTCACCGCACATCCGCCCGGCAGATCGCCAACGGTCGCCCGCCCGGCGCCACGCGGGGCTGCGCGGGTGTGCAGATTCTCGTCCGCCAAAACAAAGCCATTCTTCACACTTCGCCGCCCGCGCCAACCGGGCCTCATCGTCGGGCAGCCCGGCCATGCCTCTGCCCTGCGCGGCGCATTCGAAAAACAAAGCCATCTTGGCGCACGGCGGCTCGCCGCACAACGTCTTGGGGCTGTACCTGGGGGTGTGCCCTGGCGCCGCGGCCGCGACGTGGAAGCAGCCCGAAGGGGGACCGGGCTGCCTGCACGCCACGAACCACCTACGGAAGGAGGAGAACCTAATCCGACGTCTCGCCAAGCACGACGCGCACCGTGCGCTCACTGCTGCTGCGGATGATCTTGAGCTCGACGATATCGCCCGGCTTGTGGCGCATGAGGTAGAGTTGGAGCGACGACTCGTCGCTGAGTTCGTCGCCGTCGATGGCGACGATGACGTCGCGCACGCGCAGGCCGGCCTGTTCGGCAGGCGAGCCGCGGCCGACCTCGGCGATGATCAGCCCGTACGATTGCTTCATGCCCAGGCGCCGTGCCAGTGCCGGCCCGAGCCACTGGTAGGAGATGCCGATGTAGGGGTGCACCACCTGGCCGGTGGCCACGATCTCGTCGGCGATGGGCTTGGCGGTATCGACGGCGATGGCAAAGCCGATGCCCTGCGCCTGGTAGCCTGAGCCGGTCACGCCGGCTACCAGCGTGTTGATGCCCACGACCTCGCCCTGCAGGTTGATGAGCGGCCCGCCCGAGTTGCCGGGGTTGATCGCGGCGTCGGTCTGGATCAGGTCATACAGGTAGGGCCCGGGCACGCCGTAGGCTGAAGAGGGCTCCTGCTCCACCCGGCCCAGTGCGCTGACCACCCCCGCGGTCACCGTGGGCCCGCCCTTGAGGCCCAGCGCGTTGCCGATGGCCACCACCCAATCGCCCACCTGGAGCGCGGCCGAGTTGCCGAGCCGGGCGACCGGCAGGTCCTCGGCCGGGATCTGCACCACGGCCAGGTCGGTCCTGCGGTCGGTGCCGACAATGGTGGCGTTGTCAAAGCTGCGGCCGTCGGGCAGCGCCACGGTGATGCCGTCGGCGCCTTCGATGACGTGATAGTTGGTCAGGATGTAGCCCTGGCTGTCATAGATGACGCCCGAGCCGATGCCGGCCTGCTGCTCGACCGGCTCGTAGTAGCCATAGTCGAGCACCTGCTTGTTGATGATCTGCACCACGGCGGGCCGCACCTGCTGCACGACCGCGCTGATCGAGACGTTGGGCAGCGGCACCTGCCCCTGCGTCGCCACCGGCAGCGCCGGCGCCGGCTGCGGCGTGGGCGTCGGCACCATGCTGGGCACCTCGCCGAGCGCCAATTGCCCCAAGGGCCAGGCGCAGGCCACCAGCAGGGCCAGCGACAGGGCGACGATGAGCAAGACCAACGGTTTGCGATACTTGTCGAACATATGGCAATCCCTCACGATCATTGCGCCGCAGTGGAGGCGGCGCCATTTATACGCCCGGCGCAACTGCTCAGCCTGTCATTGCGAGCCGCAGCGAAGCAATCTCCATCGTGGCCGTGACGCGCATGGCTGGGGATTGCTTCGCTGCGGCTCGCAATGACAGGCTGAGCAGTGACTGCCCGGCAAGGGCGCGATCATCCAGGGCCAGACGGCCTGATTCTACCACTTCTTCGGTTATGGTGCAAGGTGACATAAACGACATGCCCTGCAGAGCGGGCCGGGGTCATGGCCGGGCATCTCGCTCCGCCGCCGCCGGCCTCGAGCCTTGGTTAGGGGTTTTGGCGGGTTGAGCGTCGCCGTCGACCGCCCGCGGGCGGTCGACGGCGACGCTCAACCCGCCAAAACCCCCCTTGAGGGTTACGAACCGGGCACCTGCGAAGCCTGAACCCGGTCACGGCCTGCCGGCCAAACCCACGGCCGTTCCTCACCTGGCCCCATAGTAGCACAAGGAGATAAAGCTGGTATGAAGCCAGGTTAAGCCTGGGTTAAGAATCCCGTGTGGTACGCTTATTGCTGGCTCCCAAACCGCGTACGAGGCTGTGCTGAGGAGTGGGGCATGAGGATCTGGCACATGACCGCCGATGCCGGCCGCGAGCCACTGCGCGTCGCGCCCGGCGAGTCGGCGCGACTCGTCGTCGGCTCGGCCCCGATCGAGCCCGGGCAATCGGTCTGGATCACCTACGACGTCATCCACCCGGGCGGCAGCGTCGAGCGCGGCATGCTGAGCCTGCCCTGGCATCACAACGACCGCGAGGCCAGTTACTGGGCGGCTCCCTTTGGCCCCTTCGAGTGCGGCGATCGAGTGACCTACCAGGTCCACGGCGCAGCCGGGCCGCAGCGGCTGGAGCTGCCGCCGTTCCGCTTCACTGTGGGGCCGCGGCTCTTCCTGGCCCTGCTCTGGCATCAGCACCAGCCTGCGTATGTTGACCTGTCGCAGCCGCCCCAGGGCTCGGTGGCCCAGCCCTGGGTGCGCCTGCATGCGCTGCGCGGCTACTATGCCATGCCGGCGCTGGGGGCGCGCTTCCCCGACCTGCGGGTGACCTACAACCTGACGCCTGTGCTCCTCTGGCAGATCGAGCGCTATGTGCAGCACGGCGCGACCGACCCCGCGCTCGACCTGACGCGCAAGCCGGCCGAGCGACTCACCCCGGGCGAGCAGGAGGCGATCTTCGAGACCTTTTTCGATGCCGGCTGGCGCGATCAGATCCTGCCCTTCCCCCGCTACCTCGAGCTCTATGAACGGCGGCGCGAGCAGCAACCCTTCTCCACGCAGGATATCCGCGACCTGCAGATGTGGCACAACCTGGCCTGGTTTGCGCCCGAGTTTCAGCAGGGCGAGGTGGCGCTGCCCGGCGGCCAGACGGCCTCGGTGCGGCGTTTCGTCCAACAGGAGGGCTCGTTTGGCGAGGCCGATATCGAAGAGATGCTGGCCGAGCAGTACAAGGTCCTCGGCGCGATTGTGCCGCTGCACCGCGAGCTGCAGGACCGGGGGCTGATCGAAGTGAGCACCAGTCCCTTCGCCCATCCCATCCTGCCCCTGATCTATGACACCGACTCGGCCACGATCGACCGGCCGGGCGCCTGCAAGCCGCCGCGCTTCAGCCATCCGGAGGACGCCGAGGCCCAGGTCGCCCGCGCCGTCGAGTTCTACCGCGAGCGCTTCGGCCGGCCGCCCCGGGGCATGTGGCCCTCCGAGGGTGCGGTCAGCGCCGAGATCATGCCCATCCTCAGCCGCGCCGGCTTCGAGTGGCTGGCCAGCGATCAGGGTGTGCTGCAGCGCTCGGGCCGCTTCGGCTACGATGCCGCCAACCCCGACGTGCTAGGCCGCCCCTACCAGGTGCAGAGCGAGGGCCGCGCCCTGGCCCTCTTCTTTCGCGACGCCGGGCTGTCGAACCTGATCAGCTTCCGCTACCACCAGGCCTACGGGGATATGGAGGCCGCCGCCGGCGATTGGCTGCGCACCATCGTCGACGACTTTGCCGGCCGCATCTGTGGCCTGGAGGACCGCATCCTGACCATCGCCCTCGACGGCGAGAATACCTGGAGCGCCTACGGCCTGCGGGCGCCCGCGTTCCTGCAGGCGCTCTACCGGCGCCTGACCGAAAGCGCCGAGATCGAGACGGTCACCTTCTCGCAGTACCTGCATGGCGACGCCGAGCGCCGTATCGCCGAGCACCCGGCGGCCGCGCAGGAGCTCGTCGACCGGCTCTACACCGGCAGTTGGATCGATGAGATCGGCTCGGCGCCCGGGGTCGACCTGGGCACATGGGTGGGCGAGCCCGACGAGAACCGTGCCTGGGGGCTGCTGGCCGAGGCGCACGAGGCCCTGGCCGAGGCCAGCATTACGCCCACCAGCCATCCGCGGGCCTATGAGGCGCTCTACCTGGCCGAGGGCTCCGACTGGTTCTGGTGGCTGGGCAGCGATCACGCCGGCCCGTACAACGCCAGGTTCGAGGCCCTCTTCCGGCTGCACCTGAGCAATGCCTACCGCTTCGCCGGCCTCGAGCCGCCCGCGACCCTGGCCCAGCCGCTCATCCCCTGGTCGCTCCTGTGGACCCTGGCCGCCCGGCCCGAGCTCATACGGCCGCAGGAGCAGATGACGGTGCAGGCGAATTGTCGGGGCACCGTGCTCTGGCGTGCGCTGCCGGGCGACGAGCAGGGCGAGGCCGTGTTGCTGCCCGTGAACGGCTTTGGCGGCATCCTGGCGCGCTATGAGGCCACCCTCGGCCCATTCGGCCCAACTATACGCGAGGTTCAGGTCAGCTTTCGCTGCCATGAAGGCCAGGCCGGTGAGCTGGCGCCCTGCGCTGTGGAGGAGATGATGGCCCATGGGCCTGATTAGCGCGCGCTTTATGACCGCCCAGCAGTTGCAGCGCTGTTGCCTCAACGACCTTTCGCCTGAGGTCATCGGCTACGCCCTGTTCACCGGTGATAACCGGCGCATCGGCACCGTCGACGACGTCCTCGTCGACGACGAGACCTTTACTATCCGCTTCCTCGTCGTCGATACGGCCAGCGCCGAGTTCATCGTCAACCAGCCCTACGTGCTGCTCACGTCGGACCTGTGCTGTTGGGATGCCGAGAACAAGGTCGTGCGCAGCCAGGCCACTGTGCAGCAAGTGCAGGATGCGCCGGCCTTTGACCGCGCCATCGACCTGGTGGAGGCCTACGAGAGGACGACTCTGCTGCGATTCGGCGAGCGCCCATCCGCGCCCGCCGATCATTAGTCGCACTTGGTTCGTCGTTGGCGCCTGAGCGCCAACGACGAACCTGGCTCTCAGGTGCAATGCTGATTCGGGAGTAGTCGCATGGTTCAGCCGATCGGGACTTATACGGTCGTGCCCGCCCTACCGCCCAGGCTCAGCCGGCTGCGCGACCTGGCCTACAACCTGCAATGGTCGTGGGAGTACGAGACGGTCGAGCTCTTTCGCCGCCTCAGCGGTGAGCTCTGGGAGCAGGCAGGCCACAACCCGGTCAAGATGTTGGGCCTGGTCGCGCAGGAGCGCCTCGACCAGGCCGCCAACGACGAGGCCTTTCTGGCGCACCTCGATGAGGTGTGGATGGCGTTCGACCGCTACCTGACCTGGCCGCACACCTGGTACCGCAGGCTGCTCCCCGAGCCGCCACGGCCCTCGGTGGCCTATTTTTCCATGGAGTTTGGCCTGGCCGAGTCGCTGCCCATCTATTCCGGCGGGTTGGGCATCCTGGCCGGCGATCACCTAAAGTCGGCCAGCGACCTGGGGGTCGACCTGGTGGGCGTGGGCCTGCTCTATCAGGAGGGCTACTTTCGCCAGCGCCTGAACGCCGACGGCTGGCAGGAGGAGTACTACCCGGTCAACGATTTCTCCGTGTTGCCCGTTATCGCCCTGCGGGGCCCTGGCGGTGAGCCGCTGGCGGTGCCGCTCCACCTTCCGGGCCGCCAGGTCACGGCCCGCCTGTGGCAGGCCAACGTGGGCCGGGTCAAGCTGATCCTGCTCGACACCAACGTGCCTGAGAACGCCACCCAGGACCAAGAGATCACCGATCGTCTCTACGGCGGCGACCTGGAGATGCGCATCCGCCAGGAGATCGTGCTGGGCATGGGCGGCCTGCGCGCGCTCGATGTGCTGGGCTTGTGGCCCGACGTCTGCCATCTCAACGAGGGCCATTCGGCTTTTCTGATCCTGGAGCGCATCCGCACCCTGATGAAGGAGCACGGCCATAGTTTTGCCCAAGCGCGCGAGGTCGTCAGGGCCGGCACCGTCTTTACCACGCACACCCCGGTGCCCGCCGGTATCGACCGCTTTCCACGCCACCTCATGGAGCGCTACTTTGGCCCCTACTGCCAGGAGTGCGGCATCACGGTGGAGGAGTTGCTGGCCATGGGGAGCGAGAACCCCAACGACCCCAACTCGGCCTGGTCGCCGACCATGCTGGCCCTGCGCGTGGCCACCCACTCCAACGGCGTCAGCCGCCTGCATGGCATCGTCTCGCGACGCATGTTCCAGCCGCTGTGGACCGGCGTGCCCGCCAACGAGGTCCCCATCAGTTCGGTGACCAACGGCATTCACGACCTGACCTTTATCTCGCCCGAGATGGCCAACCTGTACGAGCGCTACCTGGGCCCGCGTTGGCGCGAGGACCCGGGCGATCAGACGGTGTGGGTGGAGGCCGAGACCATTCCCGAGGAAGAACTGTGGCGTACGCACGAGCGCGCCCGCGAGCGGCTGGTGGCTTTTGCCCGCCACCACTTGCGCCAGCAGTTGCGCCGGCAGGGTGCGAGCCCAGAGGAGGTCGAGCAGGCCGACGAGATCCTCGACCCCAGCGCGCTGACCATCGGTTTTGCCCGCCGCTTCACGACGTACAAGCGGAGCACGCTGGCGCTGCGTGACCGCGAGCGCCTGGCCGCGCTGCTCAACCAGCCGGGCCGGCCGGTGCAGATCATCTACGCCGGCAAGGCGCACCCGGCCGACGAGCCGGCCAAGCGTCTGATCAGCGATGTGGTGCACCTGAGCCGCGAGCCCCAGTTCCGCCACCACCTGGTCTTCCTCGAAGACTATGATATCAGCGTCGCCCGCTACATGGTGCAGGGCTGCGATGTGTGGCTCAATACGCCGCGGCGCCCACTCGAGGCCAGCGGCACCAGTGGCATGAAAGCGGCCGCCAACGCCTCGCTCAACGTCTCTATCCTCGATGGTTGGTGGGCCGAGGCTTACCAGCCCGAGATCGGCTGGGCGATTGGTCGCGCCGGGCAGTATCAGAGTGACGAGCAGCAGGATGAAGCCGAGGCCCTGGCGCTGTACGATATCCTCGAGCGCGAAGTGATCCCCCTCTTCTACGACCGCAGCCGCGATGGCCTGCCGCGGCGCTGGATCGCGCGCATGAAGGCAGCCGTCCAGGCGCTCTGCCCCATCTTTAACTCGAACCGCATGGTGACCGAGTACGTCGAGCGCTTTTACCTGCCCGCGGCCGAGCACGTGTGGCAGCTCTCGCTCGATGACCTGGCCCGTGCCAAGGACCTGGCCGCCTGGGTCGAGCGTGTGCGCGCCGAGTGGCCGCGCCTCGGCTTTGAGGAAGTGCGCGTCGAGGCGCCGCCGCAGTTCACCGTGGGCGCGGCCATGCCCATCACGGCACGCGTGCGCCTGGGGGCGCTCACGCCCGACGACGTCTGGGTCGAGGCCTACTATGGCAACCTCGACGACCGGGGCAACATCGACCCGCGCGGCGCCGGCACCGTGATCCTCGAGAGCCAGGAGCAACTCGCCCCCGGCATCTATCGCTTCGCCGGCAGCATCCCCGGTCGCTCCGCTGGCCGGAGCGGCTACAGCGTGCGCCTGCTTCCGCGCAACACCGAGCTCGTGACCCCCTACGAGCTGCACCTCATCCAGTGGGCGGGGGCGTGAGGCGCAATGCGTAAAACGTGTTGCGTGGCCCGTTACGGCGCTCAGACGGAACACGCGCTACGGGCCACGCATTACGCATTACGTTTTACGCATCACGCATCACGCTCTGGCATGTTTATTGCTGCCCCGGCCCCAGACCCCATTATCTCTTTGAACCATAGGAGGCCACATCATGTGGTTGGCTCTCAGCAATCTGGGGCAGGCAGTGTTGCTCTCATTGCTGCTCGTGCACCCGGGCCACGTGCCTGCTGCTCAGGCGCCGCCGGCGCCCGGCGCGGCCTTGCCGGCCGCCGTTTCGCTGCTGGATGAAGGGGCGAGAAGCGTCTCTGGGCTGCGTTCGGGGCTCGTGGCCGCAGCCGTGGAGCGCAGCGCCGCTGTGCACGAGCGCCACAGCCCGGCGATGGCCGCTCCGCCTCGCGTCGTTGCGGCTGACGCGACCCCTGCCGGCGAGCGCGGCGTCCGAGTGGTCGCCATGACCGTGTTCAGCCTGGGCACGGTGATCATCGCCGGCGTTCTGGCCGGTTTTCTGATCAAGCGGCTGTTGTGAGCCGCCGCGTTGCTCATGACGTAGGCCGCCGGACTGTAGGCGCGGCATGTTGCCGCGGGGCTCTCCCGCGCGGCGCGATGCCGCGGCTACAGTGCGACGCCAGCCGCCTGCCGCAGGGTTGCTTGGGCACCGTCATTGCGAGCGCAGCGAAGCTATCTCCACGTCGGGCATTGGGGATTGCTTCGTCGGCGGCTGCGGCCGCCTCCTCGCAATGACGGCGGCGGGCGTTTACCTTGCTTTCACGGATAGACCACAGGACCGGGCATTCTTGGCGGAACCAAATGGCAGGCAGATTCGTTATAGTAGTTGAAGATAGCTCTCAAACGGGGCTGGCGCATGCAGCGGCCGAAGTACGGTAGGAGGGGCACTATGGCGCTCGTCACCAGGGAGATGGACCAGACAGTGGAAGCTACGGAGAGTGGGGCTGAACGCCTGCCGCTCCTTGTCCTGCTCGGCGTGCTCCTGCTGTCGCCGCTGCTCTACGATCTCACCCAGCGCGTCATCGGGCGCGGCTGAACGCTTCAGGAGGACGGCATGAAGCGCTCTCTGCCCATCCTCGCCGCGGCCCTTGCCCTCTTGCCCGTCCTGCTCACCCTGGCGCTCGGTGGTCCTGCCCTGGCCGATGCCGCGCCGCCGCTCGAGCCGCCCTGCGGCGACTTGGCCCCCACGGGCGAGACACAGGTGCAGATGGCGGCCGAGACGGTGCTGCTCGAGGTCCATGCCCCGGCGACGGTGCGCGTACGCGCCGAGTTCACCCTGCGCAACCAGGGCACGGCCGAAGAGCGCATGGCGGTGCGCTTTCCGCTCGAAGACCCTTCGGGCAGGGGCGACGGCTACGGCCAGTTCCCCGAGGTTGAACACTTTGCCGTGACGGCCCGTGGCGATGCGCTCACCTGGCGCATCATCGAGGAAGCCTTCCGCGAGGGTGATCCGCCCATCACCTGGGCCGCCTTCGACGTCGCCTTTCCGCCGGGGCAGGATGTGCAGCTCGTGGTCAGCTACGAGACGGGGCTGACCGGCTATGGCCCGGGCATTGGCCCGGCGTCGGTCTACTATGTGCTCGAGACCGGCGCCGGCTGGCACGGGCCCATCGGCCGCGCCGACCTCATCGTGCGCCTGCCCTACCCGGCCGGGCCCGAGAACGTCTTCGCCGGCTATCAGGCGCCGCCGGACCGCAGCTTTGTCGATGGCGAGGCGCGCTGGCACTGGGAGGACCTGGAGCCGACACACAACGACAACTTTTGGCTGCGCCTCGTCTGGCCCGAGGATTGGCAGCGACTGGTCGCCGCGCGCGGCGCCCTCGAGGCCCAGCCTGGCGACGCGCCGGCGGCCGTCGAGCTGGCCGAGGCCTCTCGCATCGCGGGCAGCGACAGGAAGGGTTTTGTCGCCAGCGAGGAGCTCGCCGGCCTGGCCCAGGCGACAATCGAGCAGGCGCTGGCGTCGCAGCCCGATGCGGCGGAGCTGCATGCCGAGCTGGCCGCCATCCTGCTGTGGCGCCTGCCCTACAGCGCCGGCACCGCCGACCCCGGCCTGCCGCGCATTCGCAGCGAGCTAGCGCGCGCGCTCGCCCTCGAGCCGCAGAACGCGCGTGCCCTGCAGGTGCGCGAGGAGCTCGAAGCGCGCTTTGGCCCCACGCCCACCGCAGCGCCGGTCGCCGACGCCAGCCTCGCAGGGGTGAGCGGTTGGGTCTACCTGGTCGTGCTGCCTTCCATCGCCATGGCCCTCATGGCCTACATCGGCCTGCGGCGCCGCAGGGGCTGACTGCCCGGCATACCCCAGAATGTTCGCTGCCACTTGCTTGTAGTGCGGGAGAGCGGGCTGCGGCGTCCGGGAAAACCCCCAGGGTTTTCCCCGACGCCGCAGCCCGCTCTCCGCACTACGAACACGCTCGCCGGCAACCCGGGAACGTGATTGACAGCCGCGGCCTCCTGGAGTACTGTATGGGCCTGCGCGGCCCGCGCCCTATGCGGCCGCCCGGGGTGCATCCTCCGCATAGAGGAGAGCTAATGCCTGATTCCGGCGTGCTCCTGACACAAGCCCTGAACGTGGCCGCCCTGGCCGCCGTCATCCTCGCCGCCGGCGCGGCGTCGCTCGCCGTCCATGCCGCGTGGCAGCGCGGCCGTTCGCCCCTGCGGGCGCTGGGGTGGACCTTGTTGGCCCTGCTGCTGCTGCTTCCCGCCGGCCTGGGCCTCTGCCTGTTGCTGGGCCGCGCGGCTGCGCCTTCGGAGGGCGACGAGCGGGTGTGAACCCTTCGTAGTGGTGGCTTTGGCCACTCGCCCCCTATCTGCCTTGACCCCCTTTTCAACCCTATGCTATAATCCCGCGGCATCCGAGATCATCTGGGGGAAGTGGTATCCCCAGTGCAAGGGCGAGCGGCAGCAGGCCCCTTTGGTGGGGTTGGGCACTCTTCCCCCAAGAGGAGCGGCCTGGTGGCAGAGAGGAATCCACGCACGCCACGGATTGCGCTGGTGGTGGGCGGCTGCTTCAAGGCCATCGCCCAGCATCCCGCCATCGTCGACGCGCACCGCGTGGTCTACATTGACGCCTACAGCGAGACCGACGACGTGGCGTCGACCCCCGACCTCGTGCCCATCGACCTGGCCCGCGACGAGACGGTGCGCAGCCTTTGCGCCCGTTTCGACCGCCGCTCGAACGACCGGCCCCACCTGAACGGCGTGCAGGCGCACCTCGACCGGGTGATCGCTATCATGGGCTGCAAGTCGGTGGACCTGGCCAAGGGGCTGGGCCAGGTGCCCGCGGTGGCCTACCTGGCCTGGCAGGCGCGCCTCGAGCAGGGGCTGGCCGGCACCTTCCGCGCCATGATCGACGACCTGACCGTGCGCGCCGGGGGGCAGCTCGCGCGGGTCGAGATCGACGTCTTTCACTCCAACGCCGGCGCCACCGGCCGCGGCATCGCCAACGCCGTGGTCGAGACCATCTGCAATCTTTTCCAGGGGCGCACCGTCTCGGTGACGCACTATGTGGTGGGCCGCATGAGCTTTACCGGCTTGGGCGCCCATGTGCACGACAACGCGCCGCTGGGCGTGCTCGAAGACATGGCCTTCCAGCGCCACCCGCCCACCCAGGCCAAGACGGTGCACCGCTGGCTGGGCATCGAGTTGCCGCCGGTGGCCAATGACGTGCAACAGCGTTCGGCCTATGCGGCGCTCTGGGCGCAGGCCATCACCGCCCCCCGCACCCGCGAGTTGCTCGACCGGCCGCAGGCCAACCGCTCGGCCGCCGACGACTGGGGCAACTTTACCCTGGTGCGCAGCGGCTGGTACCGCTCGGCGATGGAGGAGCGCGACGTGGTCGTCGGCGCGGCGCACCACGCGCTCCACGAGACCGATCGGGTGCTGGCCGAGGGCGCGGCCGAGGCGCCGCTTTCGGTGGTCTACGACGTGCCGCTCGCCCCGGCTGAGGACCTGGTGCAGGGCTTTCCGGCTGACCTGCAGAAGGGCTGCCACGAGGCTCTGGAGGGCGTCTCCAACGCCGATAGCCTGACGGCGCTGGTGAAGGAAGGCGCCGCGCGCCTGCAGCCCATGGTGCGCTTCCGGCGGGCGAGCGGCGAGGAGGCCTCGGCAGGCGCGCTCTTCCACGCGCCCGCAGCCGCCGACTATGCGGCGCTCGTGGCCGACCTGCGCGAGGCGCGTGCCATCCGGGCGGCCGTCGCTGCCGCGCTCGCCGAGGAGCAGCGCGCGCGCGCAGAGCAGGGTGAGCTGGAGCGGGCGCTGCGCCGGTGCGAGCGCAACCTGCAGCGCGCGGTGAGCCTGCTCTGCCCGCGGGGCATTGATGAGCACCTGCGCGCCCTGTGGCACCCGCCGGCGCGCCGCCGCCTCACCTTCCTGCACGCGGCGGTGGCCTACCGTCGCCTGGCCGCGCACAAAGCCGAGCACGAGGTGCGCCGCGACCTGTTGCGACGCCTGCTCGAGCGGGCCGACGAGCAGATCCGCCTCGCCCAGGAGCCCTTCCACGTCATCCGGCGGGCGCTCGAGCGCCTCATCGACCGCCAGCCGCCGGCCGACGAGCGCGCCGTGCGCTTCCGCGGCCTCGACGAGCGCCTCTTCAGCCGGCAGACCGTGTTCGAGGCCCTGCTGCGCGCCGCGCGCGCCGATAACCACGAGCGCCTCTACCACGAGCTCAGGCAGACGGCGCGCGGCGTGACGCTGCACGGCCTGGCCGCCATCCTCAAGCTGGGCCCCGATGCCGACGCCCTGGCGGTGGTCAACAAGCTCGACTCTGACGGCGCCGAGATGGGCCCCTATTGGGGCGGCCAACCCCGGCCCGACGCCGAGATCGACCAGCGCATCCGCGTGCTGCCGCCGCTCGAAGCCGACCTCTACCGTGCGCTGCTGCAGGCCAAGGACGAGATCGGCTCGAGCGCCCAGTTCGTCTGCGCCGAGAGCATGGCCGGCGGCATCGGCATTGTGTGCCTGGATACGTACCTGGTCAAGCAGTGGTATGACCTGCTGCCGCCCGAGTACCAGCAGGACCTGGTGCTGACCCTGTCGAGCGGCGACGCCACTGCGCTGGCGCACGTGCCCGGCCACGCCCTCTATGTCGATGGGCTGTTCGAGGCCATGCACTACATACCCGGCGATGCGGTGCGCGAACTCCTCGGCCTGCCGCAGCCAGCTATGCCGCTCGCCGAGGCGCGCCTGGCGGCCTCGCCCCTGGAGGAGTCGTGATCCGCAAGGCAGCGCTGGCGCTGCTCGTGATGGTGGGCGCCGCTCTGGCCGCGCACTGGACCGGTCGCCTGCACCTTCTGGCCGGCGGCCTGGCCGCGCTGCTGCTCATCGCCCTCGCAGCCATCGTCAGTGTCGTGCAGCGCAGGCGCACGCCCGACGGCCTGGAAGGCGGCCTCGACGACGACACCGAGGCCCCGGCCACGAGCGCCCTGCGCGACGGCCTGGGGGGCGTGGCTCTTGGCTGCTTCGGCCTGGCCCTGGGCGCGTTGATCTACAGCTATGCGCTGCCCCCGTTCTACCCCCTGCTGGTGGGCGACTGCCCCACCATCTTGCCCCGGCTCGCCATCTATGAAGAGACCGAGTCGTGGGCGCACGCCGTCGCCCTCATCGACGGGCGCCTGGCATCGCCGCTCGACCGCAACTGCCGGGCCGAGCTCGCTGAGCGCAAGGCGCGTTACCTCATCGAGTGGAGCAAGGCGCTGCCGCGCGAGCAGGCCGAGCAGAAACTGGTGGAGGCCGAGCGCTGGGCGCACGACAACAACCTGGCGCAGTTCCGCACCATCGCCGCGCTGCTGCGCGAACAGCTCCAGCCGACCTCCGGGCCGACGCTGATCACCCCCACGCCACCCCCCTCGCCCACGCCACGCCGCTTGCCGGCTGGGGCTAGCGCCCAGGTCTCGGGCATCGACCTGGCCTACTTTCCGCCGACGGCGTTCGTCTACCTGCGGGTGGCCGACGCGGCCGGGCAGGCCATCGCCGGCCTGGCGCCGAGCGATATCCGCGTCTCCGATGACGGGCAGCCGGTGACGGGTTTCTCGCTCTCGCAGTTCAGCCAACAGCCGACGCCGCTCCACGCGGCCCTGGTCATCGACAGCTCGGGCAGCATGGGGGGCGAGCCGCTGGCCGCCGCCAAGGCCGGCGCACGCACCTTCCTGGGGCTGCTCGGCCCGCGCGACCAGGTGGAGATCATCGGCTTTAGCGACAAGGCCCAGGTGCTGCAGACCTGGACGGCCGACCGCCAGCTCAGCGGCCAGGCGCTCGATCTGCTGGCGGCCAACGGTGCCACCGCCCTCTGGGACGCCCTGTGGCTGGCCGGCGGCGACCTGGCCGGCTGCCCGGGGCGCAAGGCGGTGGTCGTGCTCAGCGACGGGGGCGACAACCGCAGCCGACACACCCAGGGCGAGGTCATCGCCCAGGCGCGACGGGCGGGCCTGAGCGTCTTTGTCATCGGCCTGCGCTCGGCCGAGTACGACGGCCCGGCGCTGCAGGCGCTGGTGCAGGCGGCCGGCGGGTGCTACAGCGAGGCCTCGGGCCCGGCCCAGCTCGAAGAGTACTACCGCCAGGTCGCCGGTGCCATCCGCAGCGAGTACCGCCTGGCGCTGACCCTGCCGCGGCAGCCCAATGGCGGCGCCCATCTGCTGCAGCTCGAAATCGGCGGCCCGCAGCCCATCGCCGTCGAGCAGCGCTACCAGGATCCACAGCCATGAGGACCAGCTTCACCGCAGAGGCGCAGAGGGCGCAGAGGAAGGCGAGGGTCTCTCGCTCCATCTCTGCGTCCTCTGCGCCTCTGCGGTGAGTTCCTTTAGGAGCAGCATGGCTGACGAACGCCCCCCGGTGCCGGCGGTGCCCTCGGTGGTGCTGGCGCTAGGGCCCTCGCTGCGCGAGCAGTTGGCCTGGCTCGAGCGCCGCTTTCGCAGTGAGGTGGGCGCGCTCTACCCGGCGAGCCTGCTGCGCTTCCGCCTCTTGGTGCGCACCGAGCAGTTCACCCTCGACGCGCTGCATGCCCTGTGTGACCCCTTGCTCGTCCACCCGCTGTGGCTGGGCCTGCAGGAACGTGGGCTGGCCCCAGGCCGCGAGCGCGGCCCGCAGCTCAACGTCTATCTCATCCTGAGCCAGGCCGAGAGGCGGGGCCTGCAACTGCTGGCGCCGTTGCATGCCAACCTGCGCCGCGTCTACGCGGGCCGCCTCGAACCTGCGCTGCGGCTCTTCTACGTCGGCGCCGACCCGCAGACGCTGGCCCTGCCCGAGGCCGCGGGACCGCTGCCCTGCTTCGTGCTCGGGCCGGTGAAGCAGCTCGGCTACGGCATCTCGGGCCGTGAGGAGCCCTTCGAGACCATCCGCCTGGCGCTCAACGCCCTGCTCGCCTCCACAGCGGCAGGCGAGGTGGCGGGCCTGCTGGCCCCCGGCGAGGCGTCCGGACCGGCCGCCTTTGCCCTCGGCGCCTCGGCCATCGCCGTGGCTCGCCCGCAGATGGAAGCGTGGCTGCGCAACACGGTGCTGGTGCGCCTGACCCACGCCTGCCTCGAGACGGCGGCGACGGCCGAGGCGCGCTTGGCAGACCGTGCTCAGGCGCGACACGAGGTGGCGGCGCTCTTTGGCCTCGAGCCGAACAAGGGCCACGACGACGAGCCCGATGCGCTGTGGGAGAAGGACCTCGGCCGGCGTCTCGTCGGGCGCTTGGTGCGCTGGGCCAACGAGGTGCTGACAGCCTGGGGCCTGGAGGTGCAGGAGACCCGCCTCGACCACTGGCGGCCGACGGCCCACAGCGCGGGCGACCTTTACCGCCACCTGCAGGCGGTCCTGACGGATGTGGGCCAGGCGCGTGAGGATGCGCAGGCGGCGCTGGCGCAGGACGTCGTGCGCCTGGCGCGGGGGCTGCGGCGCCACCTGCACGAGCGCGAGCAGGAGGTGCTCGAGCGCTGGCCGGCGCTGCTGGCACGCACGACGGCTTCCGGCGCCCGGTCTCTTGCGCGCACAGCAGCGATCGTCGGCGCGGCGCAGGCGGGCCTGAGCCGGGCGCATGACGGCCTGACGGCGCAGCGCCTGCGCCCTTGGTGGCTGCGCGGCGAGCGCGACATCGTCACTCTGGCCGGCATCCTGGCCGCCCAGATGCTGCCGGTACGCGCGGCCGGCGAGCGTGCCCGGCTCGGCTTTGTGCCCCCCTCGCTCGTGGCCCTGCGCCTGGCGCCCCTGACGCTGCTGCTGGCCGGTGCGGGGGCCGACCTGCAGCGCGGCTGGCCGGGGCCGGCCGCCGGGCTGGGCGCGGGGGTGCTCTTGACCGGCCTGACGATGGCCTTGCAGTATGCGCTTCTGCAGCGCGAGACCGGCGCCGGCATGCGCGAGCTGTGCCGCCTCTACGAAGAGGCCGTAGGCGGGCTGCTCGTGGCCGAGGCCGAAGGCGTGCTGCGCCGTTGGCAAGAGGCGGTGGCGGTGAGCGCCGGCCAGCTCGCAGCGGTGGAGAGCGAGCTCGGCGCGCTCGAAGGCGAAGCCATCCGCTCTCGCGACGAGCTGGCCCGCCTGTCGCACGGCAACACCTACCTCGAGCGCCAGCTCACTGACCCTGTGCGCTGCGCGCGCGCCGCCGATGAAGTGCCGCCGGGCACGCTGTATGGCGAGCCGCCGGATGGGGGCGGCCCGGCGCCGGCCCGCTTGCTGGCCGAGGCGCTGCAGGGCGACCTGCCCGCGCCGGCCCTTGGCGCTGCGCTCATCGAGACCGTCGGGCGCGTCGTCGCCCTGCGCAGCAGCCGCATGATCGAGACGCGCGTGGAGGAACTGCTGGTGGCCGGTGTCGACCGCCCTTTCGAGCCCGGCGAGACGATGGATGCCCTGCACCGGCGCGCCTTGCCCCTCTGGCATGGCAGCGAAGAGGCGCTGGGGCCCGAGGTGGTTCTCGTCGCGCTCAGCCGCGAGGCGACCATCGCCTTCCAGGGCTGGCTCGACGCCCACGGGCAGGGCGTGCGCCTGCTGCCGACCCTGCAGCGCGACCGCATCACCTACCTGCGTTGCCGCCGCATCCAAAGCCCGCCGCCCCCCGGCAGAGCGCATCCGGGCTTTCAGCTTCGCACCTAGCCGGAGCGGAACCTTAAGGGGGTGATTTTCGGTGGGTTGGTCGCCCCAGGGCCGCCCGCGGGCGGCCCTGGGGCGACCAACCCACCGAAAATCACCCCCCCCCGGCCGTAGGGCCGATTCGAGACGACAGGAGGGACAGATGAGCGCACGAGGACGCGTCGAGGGGCCACCGCACGCATCACCTTACGTTTTACGCATCACGCATCGCGCAACACGCCCATGTCCTGGCTTGCTTTCGTCATCCTGAGCCTGGCGCTCTATGCGCCGCCATTCGGCCTGGCGTGGCGCCTGTGGAGCTGGGCGCTGCGGCAGGTGTGGATCGTGCCGCTGGTGCGCTGGCGCTGCCCGGCGGGGTTGGCCGCCGGCTTTTGGCTCACCGCGGCCTACCTGGCCCTGGCGGCGCTGCTGCACCTGGCGCACCGCCGGCTGCCGTCGGCGTCGTGGCCGGCCCGCCTGGCCTGGCGCCTCTCGGGCGCGGGCCTGGGCGGATTGGGCGTGCTCGGCGCGCTGGCCGCGGCCGCCGTGCTGCTGCTGGCGTGGCCCATCCTGCCCCTGGCCCGGGCCGTCTTCGGCTGGGCGCTGGCCATCTCGCAGCCCACTGCAGGCCTCGCCGGCCTCTACCTGCTGGCCGAGGCGTTGCGCATGGCTGAGGACAACCTGTGGGCCGACCGTGCCTTTGCCGCCTGGCGCCGGCGTTGGCTGGCAGAGCGCGGCCTGTAGCCAAAGAATGCAGGAGGCGTATGATGAGCAGCATCGCGCCGACATATCAGATCGACCACGACATCAGCCTGGTGCGCCGGGTGATCGCACTCGGCTTTCCCTGGAAGCTGCACCACACCGTGATGCCGGGCACCCTCGGCGTCTGCTGCTTCAAGGGGCGCCTGCACGATGCCGACGGCCGGCCCAACCTGTACCCCGCCGGCACGACGATACAGTACCGGCTCTTTGCCGCGCCGCCCTGGAGCGATGCCACCCAGTACGCCATCATCGTCAGCCGTGGCGCGCAGCGGGTCAAAGTCACCCTGCGCTGCCCGCTGCCCGGCCTCGAGAACAGCCCGGCCACCGTCACCGCCATCGTGCGCTTTGAGGTCACCGACCCCATCAAGCTGATCGAGCGCACGCCGGGCTGGGAGCAGCCGGCGACGTTACAGCGCCTCAACGACCTGGTGGCGCGCGACATCTGCGATGTGATGGAGGGTGTGGTGCGGCCGCTGGCCAACTCGCTCTCGGCTCGCCCCGAGCTGCTGACCCCGTCGGGCTCCGAGCGCCTGAAGGACCTGCTTGTTGCCGGCACCAACCTGTCGGAGCGTGGCCTGAGCCTGCTCAGCGACCAGCCGCCGCTGGCCAGCCTCGAATACCCACCGGCGCTGCTCGAGGCGCTGCACGACCTGTACGCGGGCTATCTCGTCTGGCAGCGCCAGCTCGCCGGCGCCGACGAGGTACGGCGCGAGACGCTGGCCGACGAGCTCGGCATCGAGGAGGGCGACCTGCGCGCCGCACTCCTGGCCGGCACGGCGCCGCCCCTGGAGACGATCATCCGCCAGCGCCCCAGCCTGCTGGAGGGCATCGTCGCGGGCATGGGCGATGGCGCCCGCGAGCATGGCCGACTGCTGCACGACCTGCTCACCGGTCAGACGAGCGGCGACTTTTACACCGGCCTGGTGAGCGCATTGCTGCAGGACCTCAAACGCCCCCTGCCTCCCTCCAGGGCCGTGCTCGAAGCGCTGCAGCGCAGCGGCGCCGCGGGCCACCTGCGCAGCATGCTGCAGAGCCCGGCGCAGCCACTCAAGTGAGTACGGTTCACCACAAAGGCGCAAAGGATACGCAAAGGAATCGAGGCTTTGAAACACGAAGGACACGAAGAGACGCCAAAGATACGCATTTGTGTTCCAAACCCTCTGCGTCGTCTTGGCGTCTTTGCACCTTTGCGGTGAACCGTCCCCCACGCTGTAGACCTAAAAGAGGTGCACGTCGCCGGGGACGGGTGCGCCGCCGGGCTGGCAGACGAGGGTGCGCTGCACGCCCTCGATGGCGCACAGGCTGGTGGCGATCTGTGGAGTATGCTCGGGGGTGGTGAACACGTGTACGTTGGCGCCGGCGTCGAGGGTAAAGTAGACCGGCAGGCCCTCGCGCCGCCACTGCCAGACCTGGCGCATCACGGCGACTGTGGCCGGCAGCCAGTAGAGCGCAGGCGGGTCGGCGGTCATGGTGACGGCGTGCAGCAGCAGCGCCTCCTCCTCGCCCACCGTCCCCAGGGCCTCCAGGTCGCGGGTCAGCACCGCCGTGCGCACCAGGGCCAGGTGCTGGTGGGCGCGCGCCAAACGCCCCAAGAAGCAGGGGCTCGAGCGTGCCGCCGCGTGGCCGGCCAGCGACGGCGACTCTTTGGGCGCCTCGGAGACGATGACGATGATATCGCGCAGCGGCCACCAATCGGCCGGCCTGAGCGTGTAGGCGTACGAATCCTCGTGCCGCCCGCCAGCCACCCACTCGACCCAGCCGCCGCAGACCGAGCGTGCCGCCGACCCCGACCCCAGCCGGGCGATGGTCGTCACCTCGCGCTCGCTGGGCGCGAGGCCGAGGGCGGCCAGGCCGGCGACCGCCATGGCCGCAAAGAGCGAGGCCGAGGAGGCCAGGCCCGTCGCCACGGGGAAGGTGCTCTTGGAGGCCACGCGCGCATGGTCGCCGCTGCCGCCCAGGCGCCGCAGCTCATCCAAAAAGCGCACCACGCGCGCCCGCACGCGCCCCTCGGCCATCCGGCCCTCCAGCTCGACCACGTCGTGCCCGATGTGCGGCGAGAACTCGATCGTCACCAGCGTATTCGCCTGGTCGAGGGTCAGCGAGATCGAGTTGTTCAGGGGCAGATGGGCCTCCGGGTCCAGGGCGCCCCAGTACTTGACGAACGCGATGTTCGAGCCCGCCAGCGCCGTCGCCTTCATCTCTCGTGCCTCCAGAGGAGCTTGGCTGCAGTATAGGAGGGCGGGGAGTAGAGCGCAAGCCGGAACGGCGGGCGTAATGCGCAAAACGTAATACGTAATGCGTAAAGCGTAAGGCGTAATGCGTAATACGTAAGGTGCTCCACCTGTTGCGTGTTGCGCATTCCGTTTGCCTACCTACTGAAACGCAACACGCAACACGTCTTACGCATTACGTATTACGCGTTACGCATCACGCATCACGTCTCACGCCCTACAGATCAAACAGCGTATGCTTGCGCAGCTTGAGGTAGTGGTCCGACACAAAGGTGAGCGGCTTTTCGGCGAGGGTAAAGTGCTCGGCCAGGGCGGCCAAGGCCGCGCTCAAGTCCGGGTCCTGTGTGCCGCGGTGCTCGGCGGCAAGGCCGTAGAAGGTGCGCCCTTCGCGCTCATAGTCCTCGAGGCTGCGTTTGAAGTGGCTGAAGGGGTAGCGCGTCTGGGCTTCGAGGTACTCGGGGAACACACCGGCGAGGAAGAGGCAGACGTCGGCAATGCGTTTGTAGATGGCAAAGCGGCGCTCTTTGCCCACTGCATTGCCGTAGCGGATCAGGCTATCGATATCGAGGTCGCTGAAGCGCTGGCGGTGCCACACGCCCTTGCGCACCTGGGTGCGCCGCGTATAGCCCTGCACGCGGGTGAAGGAGGCGAGCATATTGGCCAGGTACGCGCGGACGGTGCGATCGGAGAGCAGCTTGGCCGCCTGCTTGGCGTCAAAGATGGCCACGTTCTGGTGCTGGCGCCGTTCGAGGGCATAGTCCTCGGCCTCCAGGTCTTTGCGCGCCTTGAGGAGGAGCGCCGCAAAGTACAGGCGCGGCGAGACGCGCACGGCGCCGGCATCGTCGCCGAGCAGACGGCGCGCCACCCGCTCGTCGCTCAGCAGTGCATCGACGAAATCGGGGTCGCTGCGGATGAGACCGACCACCCGCTCATAGTCATCGCGCCCGGGCATGGCCGTCTTGGCCAGGAAGAGCAGGTCCTTGTCGGAAAAGGGGGTGTCCATCGCATCCATGATAGTCCCACCGTTCTAGCGCCGCACCGCGGCGAACCCAGACCGTCCGGCGCCGATACCATACAACATCTCGGCGCGCAGCGCAAGAAGTAGGACTCTACCAGAGATGCGCATCACACCCCGCGGCGATGGCCGCGATGGCCTGAGCCTCGTCGACCTCGGTATCGACGCAGCCATCGCGGAGGAGGGGCACTACCACGATGGCCGGAGCGTCTGTAGTGCGTGGGGCGAGGGCCTGTACCGCCTCCACGCCTTCGGCGAGCTCCTTGTTGCAGGCTATGGCGACGATGCCGCGGGGGTTCTGCTCGACCACGAACTTGAGCGCCATCGCCCCGCCCGAGGCGATGCAGACGCCCTTGTAGCCCAGCGCCAGCGCCGCCTGCCGCAGCCGGCCCAGCACACACTCCTCCGTACAGCCCTCGGGGCAGACGAGCCCGCGCTTGGCCACCTTGCCGGGGCAGGCCTGGCTGGGGCGCAGGCAGTGCGACAACAGCAATACCCGCTCTGGCGGGCTCACTTTCGACAGCTTCTCATCGACTTGGCTCACGACCTTGCACACTCCGATCAGAATCAGCGCAACTTCTCTCCGCGGCTCGGCGCCACCTGGCCATCCGGGTGTCTGCCGGCTGATGCGCTCCGCATCCACCCGGCCCTGCCCCCCAAACCCCCCTCAAAAGGCTCCGTTCCGGGAAGGCGCGAAGCGTTGCGCCCGGATAACGCGCCTTCCCGGATGAGTATGGCTCCAACACCAGGTCGTGTCTGCAAACACGGCCTAGGCCACAGCATCCAGGTGTGCCTGATAGCGCGACAGCGCCAGCAGCGGAAAGTAGGCCGGGTAGAGGCCGTAGCGCAGGTAAAAGGCGCGCGGGAAGCCGGTGCCGGTGTAGGCCGCCTCGGGCCACGAGCCGTCGGCCGCCTGGCTGTCGAGCAGGTAGCGCACCCCCGCCTGCACCGCCGGCGTGGCGGCCTGGCCCGCGGCAATCAGCCCCATGAGCGCCCAGGCCGTCTGCGACGGGGTGCTCGGCCCGGTGCCGCGCAGCGACGGATCATCGTAGGTCTGGCAGGTCTCACCCCAGCCGCCGTCGCCGTTCTGGTGCGCGTTCAGCCAGGCAACGGCGCGGGCAATCATGCCTGGCCAGGCCCCCTCACCCCCGACCCCTCTCCCACTGCGGGGGAGAGGGGAGGTCGCCGCCAACACCAGCCCCGTGCCGTAGACATAGTTCACCCCCCAGCGGCCGTACCAGGCGCCATCGGGCTCTTGCGTCTGCGCCAGGTAGGCCAGGGCGCGGTCGCGCATCGCGCCTTGGCGCCCCAGCTCGCCGAGGAGCTCGACGACGTGCGCCGTGACGTCGGCGCAGGTGGGGTCGAGCGGCGACATGAAATCGGCAAAGGGCACGTGCTCGAGGATCGTGCGGTCGTTGTCGCGGTCGAACGCCGCCCAGCCGCCGTCGCGGCTCTGCATATCCGCCATCCAGGCCAGGCCGCGCTCGATGGCCTCGGCCCTGGCCGCCTCGCCCTCGGCCAGGCGCACCCGCTGCAGCGCGCGGCAGACGAGGGCGGTGTCGTCCATATCGGGGTAAGCGTCATTCTCGAACTCGAACGCCCAGCAGCCCGACGCGGTTGCCGGGTTCTTGACCTGCCAGTCGCCGCCGCAGCGGATCTCCTGCTCCAGCAGCCAGCCCGCCGCCCGGCGCAGCGCATCGTGGTCGTCGCCCAGCCCCGACTCGGCCAGGGCGACGACGGCCCAGGCCGTATCCCACACCGGCGAGACGGCCGGCTGCATTCGCTGCCCCGCCTCGTCCTCGACGATGAACCCCTCGATGCCCGCCAGGCCCCGCGCCATGGCCGGGTGGTCGAGCGGGTAGCCCAGCGCCTTGAGCGCCGCCAGCGAATAGATCCAGGGCAGCATGATGCCGCCCCAACTGCCGTCGGCCTCCTGGTGCGCTTCGATCCAGCGGGCCGTCGCCGCGAGCGCCCGGCGGCGCAGGGGCTTGAGGTGCAGGCGCTCGTAGCCCTTCAGCAGCCTATCGGCAACGAGAAAGAAGCTGCGCCAACTGAAGAGGCGGTCGATCGTGCCCAGCGAGTAATCGCGCTCGGCGGGCGGCTCGGCGTAGAGCTCCTCCACGCCCGCGCCGCTGGGCAGCAGGCACACCGGCTTGAGGGTCAGCACCACCATGAGCGCGACGATGGTGGCGCGCGACCAACTGGCGAACTCGTAGATATTGACATAGAACCAGTTGGGCAGCAGGATCAGCTCGGGCGGCACCGAGGGCACGCCGCGCCAATCGTACTGGCCAAAGAGCGCCAGCCAGACCTTGGTGAAGACGTTGGCCTTGCAGATGCCCCCCTTGGCCAGGATGAACTCGCGCGCCCGCTGCAGCGCCGGGTCATCGGGCGGCAGGCCCGAGAGCTTGAGCGAGAGGTAGCACTGGATGCTCGCCCCCAGGTCGCCGGCGCCGCCGTGGTAAGCGCTCCACGAGCCGTCGGGGCGCTGCTTGCCGAGCACATAGCGCACCGCGGCCTCGGCGCGACGCGGGTCCACCTGCCCCAGCATGAGGTACATCAGCGGCGTGTAGCCCGCCGCCACGCTGGCGTCGGCCTCCAGCTCGCCCACCCAGTAGCCGGCCGGGCTCTGCCGCGCCAGCAGGTAGCCCTGCGCCTTGCGGATGGCCGTGGCCAGTGCCTGTTGCTCGATGACGCTTGTTGTGGACATAGCCCCCCCTCCTCATCCCCGGGCCCCCGAACGAGTTCGGGCCTGACCCGGACTCCCGAACTTGTTCGGGCCGTCCCCCGCCCCAACAAGCTGGGGACTCCGGGCGCCCTTCCCGGACTCCCGAACTTGTTCGGGCCGTCCCCCGCCCCAACAAGCTGGGGACTCCGGGCGCCCTTCCCGGACTCCCGAGCTTGTTCGGGCCGTCCCCCGCCCCAACAAGCTGGGGACTCCGGGCGCCCTTCCCGGACTCCCGAACTTGTTCGGGCGCTTCGCTACGTGGCATAGCCGTGTGCGCGGAACCAGCGCACGGCCTTGCCCAGCGCCTGCTCGATAGGCGTCTGTGGCAGGCCCAGCTCGCGCACCGCCTTGCTGCAATCAAAGTAGCGAAAGTGCCGCGCCACCTTGACGCCGGTCACCGGGATGCGCGGCGGGCCACCCAGCCGCCGCGCGGCGAACTCGCTGGCGTAGGCCGCCCAGAGGGCCAGCCAGATGGGGATGCGCAGGCGCGGCGCGGGCAGGCCGGTGACGCGGCTCAACGCGCCCAGGATCTCTTTCAGCGTCAGGTTGCGATTGCCCAGGATGTAGCGCTCGCCGGGCCTGCCCTTCTCCAGCGCCAGGATGTGGCCCTGCGCGACATCTTCCACGTCGACCAGGTTGAGGCCGGTGTTGACGTAGGCCGGCATCTTGCCGTTGAGGAAATCGACCACAATCTGGCCGGTCGGTGTGGGGCGCACGTCGCCAGGGCCGATGGGCGTGGTGGGGTTGACCACCACCACCTCGAGCCCCTCGCCGGCCATGCGCAGGGCGAGCTGCTCGGCCAGGAACTTGGAGCGCTTGTAGTGCCCCGCCAGGTCGCTCGGCTCCACGAACATGGCTTCGGTGCCCAGGTCGCCGTTCTGCGCAATGCCGATGGTCGATTCGGTGCTCGTGTACACTGCCCGCGCGACGCCGGCCGCGCGCGCAGCGTTGAGGACGTTGACCGTGCCCTCCACGTTGGTGTCGTAGACCATCTGCGGCTCGGGCACCCACAGGGCGTAGGCGGCCGCCATGTGGAAGAGCACGTCGCAGCCCGTGAGGGCGCGCTCCACCGAGGCCCGGTCGCGCACATCGCCGGGCGCCGGCTCCACGTCGAGCCCCGCCAGGTTGGCGCGGTTCGAGCACTCACGGAGCAAGGCGCGCACCTGGTAGCCCTGCGCCAGCAGCGCGCGCACCACGTTCGAACCGATGAAACCGGTCGCACCGGTCACCAGCGCTTTCATCGCAGGCTCCACTGCATCGTGCGCCAGAGGTCCGCCGGGCTTTGGGTCGTCTGCTCGAGGGCGCTGGCCTCAAAGCCCGAGTGGACCATGCAGTTGGCGCAGCGAGAATCGTTGCCGGCGCCATACTGCGCCCAGGGTGTCTGCCCCATCAGCTCGGCATATGAGCGGCAGTAGCCATCGGTGATGAGGTAGCAGGGTTGCCGCCACCCCTTGACGCTGCACGTCGGCGTGCTCCACGGCGCGCACGGCAGGGCGCGCCGGCCGGCCAGGAACTCGAGGTAGGCTGGCGAATGACAGAAGCGAAAGCGGCCGCGCGCGGCGTAGAGGGGCGCCAGGGTCGCCGCCGCCTCTTCGCGGGTGAGAAAGATGTCGGACGTGACCCGCTCATAGCTAAAGGCAGGCGCGACCATCAGGCCGTCGACGCGCAGGCGCGTCAACAGGGTGAACAGCTCCTGCAGCTCGCTCCAGCCGGCGCCCTTGTAGACCGTCGTGTTGGTGCGCACCTGGAAGCCGGCCCGTTTGGCGGCGGCGATGGCGCGGATGGCGGTGTCGAAGAGGCCGGGCCGCCCGGCGATGCGGTCGTGGCTGGCGGCGAGGCCGTCGAGGTGCACCACCCAGCTCAGGTATGGGCTCGGCCGGAACTGCCGCAGCGACTCCTCCATCTTGATGCCGTTGCTGCACAGGTACACAAAACGCCGGCGCGCCGTGATGCCGCGGATGATCTCGCCCACCTGGGGGTGCAGGAGCGGCTCGCCGCCGGTCACTGAGACAATCGGCGCCCCCGCCTCATCGACCGCCGCCAGGCATTCAGCAGCGCTCAGCATGCGCCCGCCGGTTTCCTTCTCCTCGCGGATGCGTCCGCAGCCGGCGCAGGCCAGGTTGCAGCGCAGCGTCGGCTCCAGCATCAGCACCAGTGGGAAGCGCTTCCGGCCCTGCAGCCGGTGCGCGGCGATGTGCCGGCCCAGCGACAGCGACAGCTGCCACGGGAAAATCATCCAACCTCCAGACGTCTTCTGGCCAGATCCCGCCGAGATCGACGAGGATACTCACCGCAGAAGCGCAGAGAACGCAGAGAGGACCAACAAGACCTCTGCGCCCTCTGCGTCTCTGCGGTGAGATCTTGCCTCAACGCCTGAGAATCTGACCCAAGCCGTTAAAACTCACGGTTGGCCAGGAAGACGGCCATCTCCTCCAGGTTGCGGCGCGCTTCGACCGGCAGCGCCAGCCGCGCCATCTCGGTCCTGGCCCGATCGCAGCAGGCCGTGGCCATGCGCTCGGCCTGGGCCCTGGCGCCAGAGGCGTCGAGGATGCCGAGCACCGTCGCCAGCGCGCGGTCGTCGACGCCGCTGCGGTAGATCTCGGCCAGGGCCGCCCGCGCCGCGCCCTCGGCGCGCTCGAGGGCATAGACGATGGGCAACGACTTTTTCCTGCGGCGGATGTCGGAGCCCACGGGCTTGCCGGTCTTGGCCTCGTCGCCCCAGATGCCGAGCAGGTCGTCGCGCACCTGGAAGGCAAGGCCCAGGTTGCGCCCCAGCTCGCCAAAGGCGTGCACCGCCGGCAGCTCGGCGCCGCCCACCAGGGCGCCCAGCTCGAGCGAGCAGGCGATGAGGACGGCCGTCTTGAGCTCGACCATCTGCAGGTATTCGCTCACGTTCACGTCGAGCCGCGCCTCAAAGCTGATGTCGAGGTACTGGCCCTCGATCAGCCGCAGGCAGCTCTCGTCGAGCAGGCGTTGCGCCTCCAGTTGCCGCTCGGCGGGCACGCCGCGCTCGCTCAAGCGGTGCAATACCAGCCCGGCGAGCACGCGCATCGCCGTGCCGGCATTGATGGCCTGCGGCTTGCCCCAGACGGCCCACACCGTCGGCCGGTGGCGCCGCTCGCGGTCGTCGTCCTGTACGTCATCGTGGATGAGCGAAAAGTTGTGCACGAGCTCGACCGCCGCCGCCGCGGGCAGTACCGCGCGATAGTCGGCGCCAACGGCCTCGCCGGCCAGCAGGCAGAGGGTCGGGCGCAGCGCCTTGCCGGCCGGCCCGGGCTGGCGGTTCCCCTGTGCATCGACCCAGCCGAGGTGATAGCGGAGCATGTCGTAGAGCGGCGAATCATAGTCGGCCAGCGCCAAGCTCAGCTCGGCGTCGATCTCGGCCCGGTAGCGCGCAAAGACCGAAGGCAGCTTCATGCACATCCCTTCTGCAGTTGTAGTGCGTGCCCGCAACCCCGTAGCCTAGCCCCTTGTGAGCGTCGTAAGCGGCGAACCTGGCGCTTCATGCACGTCCCTTCTGCAGTTGTAGGGCCGGAAGAAGCCCGCCCGCTGCACTGCAAGACTGGTGCCACCAGCCAGTTACAACCATCCTAACATGCTATCAAGCCACAGTCAATGCTTTTTGGGGGGCCGGAGGGAGGGGGTCATTGGCCCCCACTCGCTTGTAGTACGGCAGAGCGGCTGCTGGGTCAGGCGCAGTCGCTCGTAGTGTCGGAGAACGCTGGGGCAGGTGCACGGCGGCCCGCCCGCGGGCGGGCCGCCGTGCACCTGCCCCAGCGTTCTCCGACACTACCAACACCCGCCCCACTGGCCCAACTGGGCGAGAAGATGTAGAATAGGCCCCTGCGATCCCTTCAGCCCAGAATGGGGGTATGCGATGGCAACGGATGGACTGCCTCTAGACCAGATCATCCACGGCGACTGCGTCGAAGCGCTGAGCGCTCTGCCGGAGAAGTCGATCGACCTCGTCTTTGCCGACCCGCCCTACAATCTGCAACTGCAGCAAGCGCTGTGGCGGCCGAACATGACGCGGGTCGACGCGGTTGATGACGAGTGGGATCGCTTTGCCGGCTTTGCCGAGTACGATGCCTTCACGCAGGCCTGGCTCACCGCCTGCCGCCGCGTGCTCAAAGACACCGGCACCCTCTGGGTCATCGGCAGCTACCACAACATCTACCGCGTCGGCGCCATCCTGCAGGACCTGGGCTATTGGGTTTTGAATGACATCATCTGGGTCAAATGGAACCCGATGCCTAATTTCCGCGGCGTGCGCTTTACCAACGCCCACGAGACGCTGATCTGGGCGCAGGTGCGGCGCGGCGCACGCTACACCTTCAACTATCAGGCGATGAAGGGGCTGAACGACGAGCTGCAGATGCGCAGCGACTGGCACCTCCCCCTCTGCACCGGCAAGGAGCGGCTCAAGCTCAACGGCGCCAAGGCCCACGCCACGCAAAAGCCCGAGGCGCTGCTCTACCGCGTCATCCTCGCCAGCTCCAACCCCGGCGACATAGTGCTCGACCCCTTCTTCGGCACCGGCACCACCGGCGCGGTGGCCAAAAAGCTCGGCCGCCGCTGGATCGGCATCGAGCGCGACCAGGGCTATATCGCCGTGGCGCAGGCGCGCATCGACGCCATCCAGCCCGAGCTGTTTCCCGCCGAGGCGGCGCCGCTGCCCGGCCGGCGCGCTGAGCCGCGTATCCCCTTCGGCGCGCTGCTCGAGCAAGGGCTGCTGCGGCCCGGCCAGTCGCTCTCCTTCGGCCCCCAGCCCGGCGTCACGGCCACCATCCTCGCCGACGGCCACCTGCGCTGCGGCGAAGTGACCGGCTCCATCCACCAGGTGGCGCGGGCGTTGCAGCACGCCCCCTGCAACGGCTGGGCGCACTGGTACTATGTGGATGAAGCGACCGGCGCGCGCCGCCCCATCGACGCCCTGCGCGACATCGTCCGCGCCCGCGGCGATGCGGGTGCTATCGAAGAGGTCACGGATGGCGAGTAGGGCCGCGCTCTGCCCTCCGATTCAAGGCGGGATGCACCGCAGAGGCGCAGAGGACGCAGAGATGGCCGTGAACAAGTGTCGCATGGCATTGAACCTCGGATGCCTCTGCGTCCTCTGCGCCTCTGCGGTGCATCCCGCCTGTGGTGGACCGGATCGTCATTTTCAGGGCCACGGGTACCCCGGCAGCCGCAACGGCTCGGGCAGGAACTGCGGGCCCAAGAGCCACTGCGCTGGCGCCTCGGGGTAGGGCGGGATGGCCTCGTCGTAGAGCCAGGCCCGCAGGAGCGGGCGCAGCTCCTGCACGCTGACCTCGTTGGCGAGGGCGATGAAATCATCGGTGCCGGCGTTGGCGTAGCGGTAGCGCGCGGCATAGGCCGTCAGGATGCGGAAGAAGGCATCGTCGCCCACGCGGCGGCGCAGCGCGTGCAGGGTCAGCGCGCCGCGGTCGTACACCGCGCGGTCAAAGAGATCATTGGCCGGCGGGCTGGCAGGCGGAAAGAGGGCGCGGCTGCCCGGCCCGGGGTAGATGGCCCGCATGCGCGCTTCGAGCGCCGCCGGCCCCTGCGTGTGCTCGAGCCACAGCGCCTCGCCGTAGGTAGCAAAGCCCTCGTTGAGCCAGATGTCGCGCCAGCTCGCGGGGGTCACCGCGTCGCCGAACCATTGGTGCGCCAGCTCGTGGGGGCCGAACGACGCGGCCTGGCCGCCGCCGACCACATCGCGCCCAAAGAGCGAGAGCGTCTGGTTCTCCATGGCCCAGGCGCCCAGGCCCACGTCGGCCACGACCACGCCATAGGCCGCGAAGGGGTAGAGGCCGAAGCGGCTGTTGAAAAAGGCGATGGCCTCGGCGGTGTGGGCAAAGGCCCGCGTCGCCGCCGTGGCCACCGGCCGCGCATAGTAGCTGCGGATGGGCAGGCCCGCCGGCCCCTCCTCGGTGTGCAGCACGAAATCGCCCACATTCACCGCCGCCAGGTAGCTGGCCATCGGCCGGCGCATCTCCCAGAGGTAGGTCACCGTGCCGGCGTCGTCGCTCGTGCCCTCGAGGCGGCCGTTGGCGCAGGCGACGTAGGGCTTGGGCACGGTGATGCGCAAGGTGTAGGTCGCCTTGTCGCAGGGGTGGTCGTTCACCGGGTACCACCCCTGGGCGCCCGAGGGCTCGCTGGCGACATAGCTGCCGTTCGCGCTGCGCAGCCAGCCCAGCGGCAAGGGGATGGCCGGCGAGGGCACCGGCTGCGGCGCGCCGGCGTAGGCCACGGTCGCGGTGAACACCTGGCCCGCGGCCAGCGGCTCTGGCAGGGCGATGCGCAGCTTGGCGCCATCGCGTTCATAGCCGGCCGGGGCGCCATCCACCGTGAGACTGTGCACCTCGGGACCCTGGTAGTCGAGCGCAAAGGCCGTCAGCTCCTGCAGCACCCGGATGCGGATGGCGGCCGTGGCGCTGATGGTGTTCCGCGCCGGGTCGGCGGCCAGGTCGAGGGTATAGTGCTGGGCATCATAGCCGGCGTTGCCGAGCGAGGGGTAGAGCGGGTCGCCGCGGCCGTCGAGCGGCAGCGGCGGCGACAGCGCCTCGGCGCAGCCCGCCGCGTCGCCCGTCGCGGGCACAGCGCTCGCCAGCCGCGGCGGCCCGCTGCAGGCGACGAGGAACACCATGGTCAGCAGTGCCACGAGGCATGCCTTGATGCGCATCACTGCCCCCGCGCCAAGCAGTAGCCCCTTGTGGGCGTCGTCCCGTAGCCTAGCCCCTCGTGGGCGTCGCCGCAGGCGGATTCCGCGCCAATTCGCGCACAGAGCAGTAGCCTAACCCCTTGTGGGCGTCGTCCCGTAGCCCCTCGTGGGCGTCGCCGCAGGCGGATTCCGCGCCAATCCACACGGGTCAAGGCGCTCAAGCGCCGACTACGAACCTGGCTATCCCCTGTAGCAGGAATAGGGCCAGCAGAAGTGCTCTCCCTCACTACGAACGACTCTGCAATGGCGCGATCCGCTCCACCCTCACATTCACCACGCTCCCCGCGCGCTGCACCACGCCCTGCGCCACCAACAACGGCTCGTCGAGCACCATCCGCTGCTCTTCGACAACCGGCGGCGGCAGCACCAGGTTGATCAGCCCCTCCTCGTCTTCGAGGGTGATAAAGGCATAGCCCTTGGCGGTAGGCGGCGTCTGGCGGATGACCGCCTCGCCGGCCACGCGCACCCGCTCGCCCGAACGGCGCCCGGCGAGCGCGCCGCTGGTGAGCAGACCCTGGCGCCGCAGCGCGGGCCGGTAGAGCGCCATGACGTGCTCGCCCAGCCCCACGCCGAGCACGCCGTACTCGGCGCCCAGCCGCTCCGCCGCCGATAGCGGCGCCCAGGCGATAGGCGGCTCCTGCCAGGCCCACGAGAGCGTGCCCTCGCGATAGTCGAGCCGGCCCAGCTCCCAGAGGAGCGCACGGCGCTCGACGCCCCACGCATCCATGGCCCCCACGCGCACCAGGTCGGCCACGATCTTGCGCGGCAGGCCGGTGCGGCGGCAGAAATCCTCCAGGTCCGCGAAAGGCCCGGCCTCACGCGCCTCCTGCCAGCGCGCCCAGGCGGCAGGGCCCAGTCCGGCCACGTAGCGGTAGCCCAGACGCACAGCGCCGCCTTCGAGGGTGCACGCGGCGCGGCTGCGGTTGACGTCGACGCCGAGCACGCGGATGCCGTGGCGCTGCGCATCGCGCACCAGGGCGCGCGGCGCGTAGAACCCCATCGGCTGGTGGTTGAGCAGCGCGCAGAGAAAGGCGGCCGGATGGTAGCGCTTGAGGTAGGCCGTCTGGTAGGTCAAGAGAGCAAAGGCCGCCGCGTGCGACTTGCAAAAGCCATAGCCGGCAAAGGCGCACAACTGGCCAAAGATGGCCTCCGCGGTGGCTGTAGCCACGCCCTTGGCCTCCGCGCCGGCCACAAAACGCTCGCGCCAGGGCTCGAGCGCCTCAGCCGACGGGCTGCGCCCCAACAGGCGGCGGAAGCGGTCGGCCTGCGGCGCGTCAAAACCGCCCAGGGCCATAGCCACGCGCAGCACCTGCTCCTGGAAGACGATCACCCCCAGCGTTTCGCTAAGGATAGGGCGCAGCGCCGGGTGCAGGTACGAAACCGGCTCGAGCCCCGCGCGCCGCCGCAGGTAGGGGTGCACCATGCCGCCCTGGATGGGCCCAGGCCGCACCAGCGCCACCTCGACGGCCAGGTCGGCCAGGGTCCGTGGCCGCGTGCGGGGCAGCATGGCCATCTGCGCCCGGCTCTCGATCTGAAAGACCCCCATGGTGTCGGCGCGGCCGATCATGGCATAGACCGCTGCATCGTCGGCCGGGAGCCGCGCCGGGTCAAAGCCGGCCTCGCCCGCCTCACGCACGTAGCGCACGGCCTCATCGAGCATGCCCAGCGTGCGCAGGCCGAGGAGGTCGAGCTTGATCAGGCCGGCGTCCTCTACTGCATCCTTGTTCCACTGTACCACCACGCGCCCCGGCATGGTGGCCCGCTCCACCGGCACCAGCGACACCAACGGTGCGGCGGTGATGACCATGCCGCCGACGTGGATGCTCAGGTGGCGCGGGCAGCCTTCGATCTCGCGGCAGAGCTCCAAGAGCAGCTGCGCCGGGCGGGGCAGCGCTTCGGGGGCCGATTCTCTGCCGTTCAGCAGAGGCGGGCCCCATGCCGCCGGTTCGCCACACGCAGCTTGACCTGTCATTGCGAGCGCAGCGAAGCAATCTCCAGGCAGGGCAGGGCAGCCCTTCTGCGTTGGAGATTGCTTCGCTGCGCTCGCAATGACAGGATGCAGAGTCTCTGTGCTCGCAATGACCGGACGCAACGGTCGCGCCGTAGCCGCGGCATCGTGCCGCGCCGGAGTCTCTGTGCTCGCAATGACCG